>ERZ1106929.112-NODE-112-length-90899-cov-26.944410_pt1 | contig 90899 bp, 101 predicted proteins | sample MGYA00403662_ERZ1106929 | MGnify/ENA primary metagenome ERZ1106929 (study PRJEB35170, sample SAMEA104062442) | human gut metagenome | biome: human gut; feature: human-associated habitat; material: faeces | place: Denmark | collected 2013-02-20 ... | reverse complement strand
AATTGATTCAACTGGATAGAAATACGGTGCAGTACATGATAGATGAAATGCAGGAAACGATTGATTCACAGAAAGCAACTATTGACACACAAAAAGAAGAACTGGAAGCAGCCAGACGCCGGTTACGGGAAATGGCGGAAAAGCTGGAACAGCTTGAGCAGAATCAAAAGTAAAAAATGAGTTAAAACACAGTCCGTCAGATAATCATGAAATGTCCGGCGGGCTGTGTTTTCCGCTGTATGCCTGCTCCAGAGAGATTATCAAGCGGTATACACCATTTCTTGAAAAAATAGATTTAACCTATACACAGTACATCGCCATGATGGTGCTGTGGGAAAAAAAGCAAATCAGTGTCAAGGAACTGGGCAAATGCCTGTTTTTAGATTCCGGAACACTCACGCCGCTCTTAAAAAAATTAGAGCAGAAAGGATATGTGACACGTACCCGAAGCGAAGAAGACGAGCGGGTATTAATTGCCGCCATTACGCCAAAGGGAGAAGACTTAAAAGACGAAGCGGTGCTGATTCCGCAGAAAATGATGGCATGCGCGGCGCTTCCGCAGGAAAAAGCTGCACAGTTGTATACGCTTCTGTATGAACTGTTAAATACACTCGAAAAAATAGAAAGCAAATTAAAAAAGGGCGGGAAGCCGTATTGCTACAGCTTTTCCCGTCCGTAATTGTGCAGGAGTTCCTGCTTTAAATCATAAAGCTTCTGTGATAAATCGACATGAACAACCTGAGGATTAATCAGCCGCTTGGATTCATCCCAAAGCGTTGCCTGCTCCTGTTTGCAGTATTTCTGAATGTCCATGACATTTGGCGAATCGTAAACACACTCGCCCTTATCAAATACTTTCACCATAATCTCACGCATAGAATACTCGCCCGGTTCCATCAGTGTCTTTTTCCACGTTTCCACAGGGTCAAATAAAAGCAGAGGCTGTGATTCATCATACGTTTCATCGGCCAGCGCGATTAAATCCGCTTTAATCATGCCGTCGGCATCGTAGACACGGTAAACCGTCTTGTTGCCCGGATTTGTGATTTTCTCTGAATTTTCGGACAGCTTGATTTTCGGAATAAATGTGCCGTCATCGCCCATCACTGCGGCAAGCTTATAAACACCGCCGAATGCCGGGTTGTCCTTAGAAGTAATCAGATTGGTTCCGACACCCCATGAAGTAATCGCCGCACCCTGTGTCTTTAAGGAGTCAATCAGATATTCGTCTAAGTCGCTGGAAGCGGAAATAATGGCATCTTCAAATCCGGCATCGTCTAACATTTTACGCGCTTTCTTTGTCAGATAAGCTAAATCGCCGGAATCCAGACGGATACCGTAGCCCTTTAAATCAATGCCTTTTTCACGCATTTCCTTAAATACGCGAATCGCATTCGGTACACCGGAACGCAGGGTGTCATACGTATCGACAAGCAGGATACACGCATCCGGATACAAATCGGCATAGGTTTTAAATGCAGTATATTCATCCGGAAAGCTCATAATCCAGCTGTGGGCGTGTGTTCCCTTTACTGGCACACCAAACATCTGACCGGTCAGGACGTTGCTCGTACCGACACAGCCTGCAATAACAGCGGCTCTTGCACCGTAAATACCGGCGTCCGGTCCCTGTGCGCGGCGCAGACCGAATTCCATAATACCGTCACCCTTTGCGGCATAGCAGACACGGGCGGCCTTTGTGGCAATTAAACTCTGGTGGTTGATAATATTTAAAATAGCCGTTTCAACAAGCTGTGCTTCCATAATCGGTGCGATGACCTTGACAATCGGTTCACGCGGGAAAATGACCGTACCTTCCGGAATGGCATAAATATCACCTGTGAAGTGGAAGTTACTTAAATATTCCAGAAAGTCTTCATCAAAGATAGACAGACTACGCAGGTATGCAATATCATCTTCTGTAAAATGAAGATTCTTAATGTAGTCAATGACCTGTTCTAAGCCGCAGGAAATCGCATAAGCGCCGTCACATGGATTTTTTCTGTGAAAGGCATCGAAAATAACCGTGCGGTTATTTTCGGTTTTAAAATATCCCTGCATCATAGTCAGTTCATATAAATCTGTTAAAAGTGTGAGATTACGCATAAATCCTCCATTCTTATGTATCATCGGATACATGGCACTCAATTAGATGAAAGGGCTGTGCAAAAAATAGGAATACTTTCTGCAACAGCCCTTATGTAAATCAATTATTTGTTCTTACTGAAAAATTTTTTAAGTCCTTTTTTCTTCGGAGCCGGTTCTGCAACGACTTTACCGCCGCGTACAGATTTGATTCCTGTAATGTAAATACCGCTGACTTCAGCTTTGACTTCGGCCTTAACCGGAAGCTGGTCAAAAACCTTCGGGTCTGCCATAAGTGTCATGATTCTCGGTCCGATTTTAGCTTTTACAATAGGCATCTTACTGCCGCGCAGATACTTTGGTGTCTGCTCTAAAACCATCTTTGGAAGATTGGCATCTTTAAGCTTCATCTTCTTTTTATCAATGATTAACATGGACATCACCTGCTTTGCCGCATCAATCTGCGCCTGCTGTTCGTCCTGCTGTTTACGGAGCTTGTTTCCAAAAATCATTAAACCGATAAATACGGCAAGTAAAATGACGAAAATTACTAATAAAACGATTCCCCAGACTGGCATAGTATCGTCCTCCTAAATTATTAAAATATCTATAAAAGTATAGCATATATGCCCGTATTTGAAAAGAAAAAAGTTATTCTTTTTCATACATTTCTACAATGACATCATGCGTATAGGCGGCAATTTTTTTGCGTTCTTCCTTTGGGAAAGAATTAATATCAATCGGTTTGCCGAAAGCGAGCGTGGTGTGTGTTGCCTTTAAGCGCGGAAACTGACGTTCAAAAATGCAGTCGGTATTGGTCTGTACCATCGGAATAATCTTACAGCCTGTTTTTTCTGCAAATTTAAAGCTTCCGGCGTGGAAATCCTGAACACCTTCGCCTTTATTGCGTGTGCCTTCCGGAAAAATAACAATGGATTTGCCGTCTTTAATGTAGTCAATTCCCTTTAAAATGGTTTTTAAGCCTTCCTTCATATTTTCACGGTCTAAGAACAGACAGAATAAATTGTCCATCCAGCGGCGGATAATCAGCGCCTTTTTCATTTCCTTTTTGGCAACAAATCCGGTCGGACGTTTCATATACGTATAAGAAATAATCACATCAAAAAATCCGCGGTGGTTTCCGATAAATAAAACCGGCTCATCGTCCGGGATATTTTCCAGTCCGGTCACAGTTGTATGCACACCGGCTAAAAATAAAATGATGTGAAAAGCGCCCTGCACAATCCGCAGGGAAGAAACTGCCTTTACATCGGGATTGAATTTTCCGATAACCCATTCAACCGGCAGCGCAATCAGGCTGAAGATAAAGAACAGGATTAGGAACACAATAACAAGAAAAGAACGAATCATATAATCCTCCATGTTTTCCGAAGGAAAATCCTATGTGAGTTTACTCACATTTCTCCTAAAGCGAGGAGAGGATTTTTCCTCCAAATTTTTATTTGCGGTATCACTCATTCAGATACCGGCTCATGCCGCTGGAATAGTAAATGCTTCCATCCGTGGTGACAAAGACGGCTTCGATATTGTCCAGCGATTCAATGAGTGCCAGACCGTCGTCTAACCCCAGTGCAAAACACGTGGTGCTTAAACAGTCGCCGTCCAGCGAAACGGCAGAGAGTATGGTGACATCTGTCAGCCGGTTGTCGTAAGGATAACCGGTTGCGGGATTTAAAATGTGATGATAAAAGGTATCATTTTCATAGAAATACCGTTCATACGTGCCGGAAGACACCACAGAGCAGTCCCGCAGATTTAACGTCAGCAAAAGTTCATTGCTTTGTGTAAATGGCTTTTTTACACCGACCGTAAAATCCTTTGAGTCACTTTTTCCGCCGACACACAGCACATTGCCGCCCAGATTAATCATGGCACTTGTGACATCGTGTGCTAACAGATAATCTTTGATCTTATCCGCAATATAGCCCTTTGCAATCGCACCGAGATCCAATATCGTACCCTCCGGCATGGTAATGCGGTAATTGCCGTTCTCAAGCGGTGTAAGTTCCACTTTTGTATAATCGACATATTGCAATGCATTGGCAATGGCGGCAGCATCCGGAACGGCCGGCTGTTCTGCGGTAAAATCCCAGAGTTGTGAGACACTTCCGATAGTGATATCAAACGCACCGCCGGAAATGCGGCAGTAGTCTAAGCCGGTGGCAATCAGCTCACCAAGCTCTGCCGGAATTTCATCGGTCTGGTGGTGGTTCACGGCATAAAGCGTACTGCTCTCTAAAGTACGGGAGCAGAGCTGTTCATACGTATCGCACAAATCCAGACAGCCGTTTAAAACGGATTTGGATACATTTATATAGGAAGAAATCTGTACATAAGTATTGAGCTTATATCCGGTGACGGTGACCGGGTCAGAGAGCCGTGTCTGGCAGCCGCAGGTCGAAAGCATGCAGAGTATCAGCAGCGGTGTAAAAAAAGCCGTTTTCATTTTTCTAAAAAATATTTTCATAACAAAATGATTATAGCGGATATTTCGTATAAAATCTATAAAAATTAAGAAGAATTGCGCCGGAATCATGAAAAAAATGTGAAACGGCTTTTTTTTTATCATGATTTATGCTATAACAATATAGTCATGTAAAATTGTGACACATCAAAATATAGGAATGATGAAACGAAAGGAAATTTGATTTATGAAAAAAAGATTTTTCGGTGTTATGCTTGCCGCATCTTTAGCAGTGTCCCTGACAGCCTGCGGAGGCAAGAAGACATCACAGGATAATGCGGCATCTACAGTAAATAAAGAGGTTACAGCAGAAGAATATGCAGGAACAATTACATCCAATGCAGATGTTTACAAGCAGTATGTAACACTGCCGGATTACAAGGGCGTTGAAGTATCTGTAGACCGTTCATCTCTTACGGTATCTGATGATGACGTAGAAAGCTACATTTCAAAGTTATTATCACAGACAGCTACAACAGAAACGGTTACAGAAGGCGTGACGGCTTCCGGCGATACGGTAAAGCTTGATTACAGCGGTCTGTTAAACGGAGAAGCGTTCTCAGGCGGTACAGCAACGGATGCCAGCTATACCATCGGTTCAGGCAAGTTTATTACCGATTTAGACCAGGGACTTATCGGTCTGACAGTCGGTCAGGAATATAATATTCCGTGTACGTTCCCTTCAGACTACTCAAGCTCTGACCTTGCGGGAAAAGATGTTATTTTCGTTGTAACCGTAAAGTCTATCCAGAAAAGCACTGTGCCGGATTTGACAGATGCATGGGTTGCTGAAAATGCGTCTACACTCGGCGTAGAAGCAACAACAGTTGCTGAATTAAGAAGCTATGTAAAGGATTACCTGACATCACAGGCAGAATCTACATTTGCAAGTGACAAATATCAGGCAGTTTATTCCAAGATCAGCGAAAATCTGACACCAAGCGGTTATCCGCAGGAAGAATTAGACAACCTTGTAAATACATTAAAGTCTAATGTTGAATCAGAGTTTAATTCATACGGTTCATCTTACGGCATTTCTGATTTAGATTCATATCTTTCACAGGTATACGGATTTGAATCACAGGACGCTTTTAATGATTATGCAGTAGAATATGCACAGCAGTACCTTCTTGAAAAAATGGTGCTGACACTGATTGCATCGAATGAAAAAATCACGGTTTCTGCCGATGAAATTAACGACATGGGTGCACAGCTTGCAGATTACTACGGATACACAAATTATCAGGAAATCTTAGACAACTACGGCAATGAAATGAATTCAGAAGTCGGTTACGAAGTGCTGTATCAGAAGGTACAGAATTTCTTAAATGATAATGCGGTAGAATCTGAGTCATAAACAGCTCGCAGTGCATTTGTATTGATTTATAAACACATAAAGCCATAGTATATAAGACAGGACTTATAAGGTATGACATATAAAGCGGGTCGGAATGACCGTTTCCCAAAAGGTTTATCCTTTGAGGGACGGCACATTCCGGCCTGCTTTTTTTGCTTGCAAATTTATGCAGGTGTGCTATAATAGAAACGTTTTTTGTTTATAAAATTTTTACATTAAATTTATAATTGGACATGCCTGTAAGAGGAAATGCTGTCACGCGTGGATGTGGTGTATAACAGCGTGTTTCAAAGAAAAGAAAGAGAAAGGTTAGAAAAATGAATCAGTTTGTACCAAAGTTGTTTGACTGCATGAAAGGATATTCAAAAGAGCAGTTTGTAAAAGACGTGATTGCCGGTATTATTGTGGCGATTATTGCGCTTCCGCTGTCGATTGCGTTAGCCCTTGCTTCCGGTGTTGGACCGGAACAGGGTATTTACACGGCAATTTTTGCCGGATTTGTCATTTCGTTTCTGGGCGGAAGCCGTGTGCAGATTGCAGGACCGACCGCCGCATTTGCAACGATTGTAGCCGGAATTGTCGCAGAACACCAGATGGAAGGTCTTGTTGTGGCAACCGTTATGGCGGGAATCCTTCTTATTATAATGGGACTTTTAAAGTTCGGAAATTTAATCCGCTTCATTCCGTATACGATTACATCGGGCTTTACCTTTGGTATTGCCGTAACGATTGTTATCGGACAGGTCAAGGACTTTTTGGGACTGACATTTACATATTCACCGGTGGAAACCATAGACAAGGTTAAAGAATGTGTTACGTGTATCGGAACAATTCAGGTGCAGGCATTAATTGTCGGACTGGTATCCCTTGCGATTCTGATTGTGTTTCCAAAGGTCACGGAAAAAATTCCACCGTCATTGATTGCAGTTATCGTAGCAATTTTAATGGTAAAGCTGCTTCACATGAATGTAAAGACGATTGGCGATTTGTATACAATATCCAATAAAGTACCGGGCATTTCCATGCCGAAAATAAGTCTTGGCATGATTCGTGATTTATTCCCGGATGCACTGACAATTGCGGTGCTTGCAGGAATTGAATCCCTGTTATCCTGTGTCGTATCCGACGGTATGATTGGCAGCCGCCACAAGCCGAATATGGAACTGGTTGCGCAGGGCGCCGGAAACATTGTATCAGCGCTGTTTGGCGGTATCCCGGCGACAGGTGCGATTGCAAGAACCGCAGCCAATGTAAAAAACGGTGGACGAACACCGGTTGCGGGAATGGTTCATTCCGTGACATTGCTTTTAGTACTTGTTGTATTAATGCCGTATGCCGCATGGATTCCAATGCCTGCGATTGCCGCCATTTTGTTTATGGTTGCATATAACATGAGCGGCTGGAGAGAATTTGTTAAATTAGTGCGCAAATCCCCAAAGAGTGATGTTGCCGTGCTACTTGTTACCTTTGTACTGACTGTTGTATTTGACCTTGTTGTGGCAATCGAAATCGGTATCGTACTGGCAGCGCTTTTATTCTTAAAGAGAATGTCCGATGTTACAGCGGTAAAGAGCTGGAAGTACCTTGGAAGTGAGATTGATGAAAATAATGACCCGGATAAGATTTCTTTAAAGGTTGTGCCAAAGCATACACTGGTTTACGAAATTATCGGACCGATGTTCTTTGCCGCCGCAGATAAATTTCTGGAAATTTCGGCAGAACCGGGCATTAAGGTAGTTATTATCCGTATGCGCGGTGTACCGGCAATGGACGTAACCGCATTGCGCTCATTAACGAATATTCATGAAATCTGCAAAAAGAAGGGCATTACGCTGGTGCTTTCCCATGTACAGGAACAGCCGCGTGCGATGATGGAAAAAGCAGGCTTTGTGGAACTGGTCGGAGAAGAAAACTTCTGTGCCAATATTGATGCGGCACTTGCACACGCAGCGGAAATTGACCGGTAAAAACCCGCAAAATACGAAAATTCAACAAAAGTCAGACCAAAATGCCGAGTATCTCTACAATAAGAGATATTCGGTGTTTTTATTTATAGATTCAGATAAATACAGCGGCTGTTCCTTTAAAAAGCAACAGCCACTGTAAATCATAGGCAAAGACCTATAGTATTTAATTGAAGTTTCAGATTAAAGCTGAGGACCGGCAGCTACTAAAGCCTTACCAGCTTCGTTGCCTGTGTACTTAACGAAGTTCTTGTTGAATCTTTCAGCTAAATCCTTAGCCTTTGTTTCCCATTCAGAAGCATCAGCGTATGTATCTCTAGGATCAAGGATACCTGAGTCAACGCCCGGAAGTTCTGTAGGTACTTCAAAGTTGAACATTGGAATCTGCTTTGTAGGAGCTGTCTTAATAGCACCTGAAAGGATAGCGTCGATGATACCACGAGTATCCTTAATAGAGATTCTCTTACCTGTTCCGTTCCAACCTGTATTAACTAAGTAAGCCTTAGCTCCGCTCTTTTCCATCTTCTTAACAAGTTCAGCAGCATACTTTGTAGGATGTAACTCAAGGAATGCCTGTCCGAAGCAAGCTGAGAATGTAGGGGTAGGTTCTGTGATACCACGTTCTGTACCTGCAAGCTTAGCTGTAAATCCTGAAAGGAAGTAGTACTGTGTCTGTTCCGGTGTCAGGATAGATACTGGAGGCAGTACACCGAAAGCATCAGCTGAAAGGAAGATAACGTTCTTAGCAGCAGGAGCTGAAGAAATCGGACGTACAATATTCTTAATGTGGTCGATTGGGTAAGAAACACGGGTGTTTTCTGTTACGCTCTTATCAGCGAAGTCAATCTTACCGTCTGCATCAAGAGTAACGTTTTCAAGGAGAGCGTTTCTCTTAATTGCGTTGTAGATATCCGGTTCAGATTCCTTATCAAGGTTGATAACCTTAGCGTAGCAGCCGCCTTCAAAGTTGAATACACCGTTGTCATCCCAGCCGTGTTCGTCATCACCGATGAGAAGTCTCTTAGGGTCTGTTGAAAGTGTAGTCTTACCTGTACCTGAAAGACCGAAGAAGATTGCTGTGTTTTCACCGTTCATATCTGTGTTAGCTGAGCAGTGCATTGAAGCCATACCCTTTAATGGAAGGTAGTAGTTCATCATAGAGAACATACCCTTCTTCATTTCTCCGCCGTACCATGTATTGATGATAACCTGTTCGTGGCTTGTGATGTTGAATGCTACACAAGTTTCAGAATTTAAACCTAATTCTGCATAATTAGAAACTTTAGCCTTAGAAGCGTTGTATACAACGAAATCAGGCTCGAAGTTTTCAAGTTCTTCTGCTGTAGGCTTGATGAACATATTTGTTACGAAATGTGCCTGCCAAGCTACTTCAACGATGAAACGGACAGCCATTCTTGTATCCTTATTGGCACCGCAGAATGCATCAACTACGAAAAGTCTCTTGTTAGAAAGTTCGCTCTTTGCAATATCCTTAACCTTAGCCCATACATCTTCTGACATTGGGTGGTTATCGTTCTTGTATTCGTCAGATGTCCACCATACAGTGTCCTTAGAATTTTCATCAACAACGATGTACTTATCCTTAGGAGAACGTCCTGTATAGATACCTGTCATAACGTTTACTGCGCCAAGTTCGCTTTCCTTACCGATTTCATAACCTTCGTTTTTAGAAGATGTTTCTTCTTCGAATAATAATTCGTAAGAAGGGTTATGAATGATTTCAGTTGCACCTGTAATACCATACTTGCTTAAATCAATTCCTGCCATCTTGAATTTAACCTCTTTCCTTCATAATTGTAATATGTAAGAAGCCGCAAAACGCGGAACTTACAATATTCATATGCAATAAGTGAAAAATTTCACATGCCTACCATAATTATACATAATTCACTGGCAAAATCAATAAAAAAACATTAAATTTTGTAATTTCATTTCAGATCTCAGTATGTTATAACGAGGTTAGATAAAACTGACCCGGAAAACTTCCGGTATATGAAAATGTGCCGGGACTGCATGCAGGTTTGTATTTGGAACAGGACATTTGCAATGTGAAGAGAAGTACGGTATAGTAGAAATAATAGAAACAGAGGGGATAGTTTACACGGCAGATACAGCCTGTGTCTGGTGTTATTTGGAGATTTTTTCAGAGTGGAAAGGGTACATGTATGCAGTATACAAAAAAGCATTTAAAAGAACAGCTTTATCAAATGGGGCTTAACGGAACGGAAACCATACTGATTCATTCGTCCATGAAAGCAATCGGCGATGTAGAGGGCGGTGCGGAAACCGTGCTGGATGCGTGGATGGAGTATTTTAAGGAAGGTCTGTTATTGCTTCCGACGCATACATGGAAAACGGTTAATGAAAGCCACCCGGTTTTTGACAGCCAAAAAGAGCCGTCCTGCGTCGGCGTTTTAACCAATCTGTTTATGAAGCGGGAAGGTGTTGTGCGCTCCCTGCACCCGACCCACAGCATGGCGGGCTTTGGTAAACATGCGGCAGAATACCTTGCAGGAGAAGAATACCGCAATACACCGTGTACGCCGGGCGGTTGTTACGACAGGTTAAAAGACGCAGGTGGAAAAATTCTGCTTGTCGGGGTGGGACATGAACGAAATACGTATATTCACAGCGTGGAAGAAGTGCTGAATGTGCCAAACCGCCTGTCAGATAAGCCTGTGAAGCTGACGGTGGTTTGGCCGCAGGGGCAGAGGGACGTTTATATGAGAAAGCATTATAATCCCGACCAGCCGCATATTTCAGAGGATTTTGTGAAATTAACGCAGGCATTTACAGACTGCGGCGCGGCAAAAAACACGGTGCTTGGCAGTGCGGACTGCATTTTGTGTGATGCGGCAAAGGTGTTTGATGTCACGCGCCATGTGCTTGCGCCGGAGCCGGAGTGTCTGGTGACGCGGGAGCGGATTGAGAAGGAACGGTGGGCGGCTTATCCGGCGGAGTGATTGAGAAGCCGGTTCACGAGGAAATCACGTATGGCGATATTTATGAATCGCAGGATAATTTATGGAATTTTCTGTTTTTTACAGGCTATTTAAAAAAGACCGTGGAATGTCAGAAGGACGAAGAACTTTATCTTAAAATGGCAATTCCCAATGCAGAAATTGCTTCTATATATCGCAATACGGTTCTGACATGGTTTGATAAAAAGATAAAAAAGACGGATTTGTCACCGCTTATGCAGGCAATAGAACAGAAAAACTGTAGTGCAGCCGGGGAGTTTATTTCGGAACAGCTCCGGGATACAATCAGCTTTTTTGATTATGCGGAAAATTATTACCATGGATTTTTTACGGGGCTGTTAAAAGGGGCAGGATCGTATGAGCTGTTGTCCAACAGAAAGAGCGGAGAGGGCAGACCGGACATTATTATGAAACCGGATACGATCCGCAAGCCGGCATATATTCTGGAGCTAAAAGCCGCAAAGGATTTCAGGCTTATGGAACAGTTGTGTGACGAAGCACTTGCACAGGCAAAGCAGAAAAATGATACGGCTGTAGTGACGGAACGACAACCGGGTATATGAAAGTGGCAGTAAAGGACATCTGTGATACATTTCTGCCGTTTACCGGTCACGTTCCGTCAGTAATTAATGTTTAAATATAATACTCCGGCTGGCTGACGTCTTCCACGCGGCAGCAGCTGCTTCTAAGCAGCAGTTTTCCTTCCAATTCAATGCGAATCACTTCTTTATGTCCGCCGCGGATTCTGTCGAGCAGGACAAATAATGCGAAACGCGCCATATTTTCTTTCGGAAGCTGGACGGTTGAAAGCATCGGCTTGATAAACTGTCCTTCTTCAATATCATCACAGGAAATAATCGAAGGGCGGTATAAAATGCTGCTGTACCGGTTCAGGCATTTTAACATGCCGATTGCGGTAATGTCATTGGCACAGTAAATGCCGGTCGGCGGTTCTTTTAATTTCAAAAACTTCTGCATGGTCTGAAAACCTTCTTTTTCGGTCTGATGTGTTTCAATCACATATTCCGGGTAAAAATCAAGCGCATTTTTGCGCAGTACCTCACAGTATCCCTGATAACGCGCTTCCTGATGACATTTACCGACATAGGCAATCTTTTCATGACCAAGGCTTACAAGATGGCTGACTGCCATTGCGGCAATTTTTTTACCGTCACAGATGACCTCGTCAATGGCGTAGTTTGCAGAATTGCGGTTGATAGCGACGATATTTTTATAGGATTTTTGCAGCAGGCGGATAACCAGAGGGTTACACCGTCCGATAATGATTAAGCCGTCCGCCGGTTCGGTGCTGTCTACAGACATCTGGCGCAGGAGTGGTTCAACCGAAGCCTTGTCACATTTGGAATCATCGGAAAAAACGGGCTGATACCACACCTTTGATAAAATGCAGGCATTCCGGTGAATCTGTGTTTCCACGGCGCGGAGCTGTTCTTCAAAATAAGGGTCGGAGTGGATACCGTCCACGCGCGTAATTAGAATTTCAATCAAAAAATGTCTGGTGTCTTTGTGTTTTGCACCTTTTTTCAAATCTCTTGCCGCTTCATTGGGCGTATAGTTTAAATCCATTGCCGCCCTCCATATTTTATCGCGCAGTCCCGGTACGGCACATTTATAAGAAGGATTATTTAAAACCCGCGAAACGGTTGCGGGGGAAGTTCCGGTTATTTCTGCAATTTTTTTAATAGACATAAGCAGCTCCTTTCTGAAAATCTTTGAAAATTCCTGAAAATCAAAGTTAATAGTCTAGTAAGTCTATCGGCATTGTATCACATTTGCCGCAAATGCAGAAGAATAAAAAGTGAAAACGATTTCACGATAAGTTGTATAAAACGGCTTGATTTATAAAAAACAGTCTTTTTTTCTAAAAAATCCCCCTATATTCCATGAAAACAGTGAAAAATCCCATAGGAATGAAAACGGTTTCACAGATTAGACTGGAAAAATGCGGCATTAATTCATATAATCCATATAACAAAAGTATGAAATGCAAAGCGCAAAAGAAAGGACTGGGAAAATGAGAGAAGAAAAGCAGGCTATTATTCGGATAGAACATTTAAACAAACAATACATTGTCGATAAGAAACCGGTAGATGTATTAAAGGATATATTGCTTGAAATCAAGGAAGGCGAGTTCGTTACAATTGTGGGACACAGCGGCTGCGGAAAAAGCACACTGCTTCGTATTATATCGGGGCTGGCACAATATGAGGTCGGCATTGTGGAGCGCAACGGACATAAGGTGGAAGGACCGGGACCGCAGTGCGGCATGGTTTTCCAGAATCACCGGTTACTGCCGTGGTTAAAGATAAAAGACAATGTAGGATTTGGCTTGGACGGTGTTCCTCAGAAAGAAAAAGACAAAAAGGTGCAGGAGCATATCGAACTGGTCGGACTTTCCGGTTTTGAAAACAGTTATCCGTCCCAGTTATCCGGCGGCATGGCACAGCGGGCGGCAATCGCAAGAGGGCTTGTCAACAATCCGAAGATTCTTTTATTGGATGAACCGTTCGGAGCGCTGGATGCCCTGACAAGAATCCAGATGCAGAAAGAAATTTTGCGGATTAAAAACCGGCAGAAAACCACAATGGTCATGGTGACACACGATATTGACGAAGCGATTGTCTTAGGCGACAGAATCGTTGTGATGTCGGCAAGACCGGGGCAGATAAAGGACGTGATCAAAGTCATTGCCGCAGGACATCAGCGCAACAGTGCCGACTTTGATGTATATAAAAAGAAGATTTACGGTTATCTGTTTGAAGATGCCGACAGCGAACTGGATACGGATTATGTCATCTAAATGATGTCAGACCGGATTGCGGACGTGCGCAGCACGGAACAATCCGCAGACATTAACGGGTATTTTTAATATAGAAGTAAAAGGTTAGGTAGAAAGGTGGAGAAAACAATGAAAACTTTATTACGAAAAACAGTGCTTGCACTGATTCTTCCCGCAGTCATTCTTGCGGCGTGGATTTACACAACAACATTTACACAGATTCCGGCAGGAATCCTGCCGGGGATTCCCAGAGTGTGGAAAGCATTTTTAGACATGACGGCTTCGGGACAACTGCAAAGCGATTTGGCAGTCAGTTTAATCCGCGTGTTAAAAGGCTTTGCGGTATCGGCGGTGCTTGGCATTACGCTGGGGTCGCTGATTGGCATGTTCCGTCCGGTACGGGAAATGCTGCTTCCGTTTATCACCGTGGTACGGCAGATTCCGATGATTGCATGGATACCGCTAATTATTCTGTGGTGCGGTATTGGAGAACTCTCAAAAGTAGTCATTATCGTACTGGCGGCATTTTTTCCGGTGCTGGTCAATACGGAAAGCGGAATTGCAGGAACGCCGGAAAGCTTCCTTGAAGTAGCAAAACTGTACAAATTAAATCCGTGGAAGACTTTTGCAAAAGTTTATCTGCCTCATGCACTGCCACAGATTCTTGTCGGATTAAGACTGGGACTTGGTGTTTCGTGGATGGCAGTGGTTGCGGCAGAACTGATTGCCGCCGTATCCGGCATCGGCTACCGTATGAGCAATGCCAGAAGCCTGATGCGCCCGGACATTGTAATTGTGTGCATGCTCGTAGTCGGACTGGTCGGCATTTTAATGGATAAGGTCATCGGACTGATTTTTGGAGCATTTACCCCGGGGAAAAAGGCTGAAAAATAGCCTTTTACAAATATATCAATGAGCGGCAAAGGTTACTTTTGTCATTCAATCAAAAAAGAAAGAAGAAAAGGAGAAAGATTATGAAAAATTTAAAAATGATTGTAAAAAAAGCTTTAGCTTCGGTAATGACTGTATCGCTTGCCGCAGGGCTGGCAGTGGGATTTGCGGGCTGCGGTTCGGCAGGGAAAACGGCGCAGGGCAGTAATGAAAGCAGTGAAAAACAGGTGTTAAGAATCGGTGTGGGCGGTTCGGAGGAATCCGGATATGTGCTGGAACTGGCGGCACTTGCCAATAAAAACGGCTATCTTGAAGAAGAATTAAATGCCGCAGGTTATACGGTGCAGTTCGTTCCGTTTGCCAGCGCAGGTCCGGAAATCAACGAAGCACTGGCTTCCGGTGCGGTAGATGCGGCAATTTACGGCGATTTTCCGGCATTTACAAGTAAAAGCAACGGCATTGATACAACGGTCGTTACAACCGTCAATCAGAGAATGCAGTACGGTGTTTTAGCACACGGAAACGATATTCAGACGGCAAAGGATCTGGAAGGAAAGAAAGTTGCAGTGTTAATGGGCAGTGTACAGCAGTATTTCTGGGAGAAATATGCGCAGGTCAATAACATTGATACTTCAAAAGTGGAAGTGATTAACAGCACGGATACGGCATCACTTTTACAGACCGGTTCAGCCGATGCGGCGGCAGGAAACATTTATGTGGAAAAATACCTTGAAAATCTGGGTGTCGGCAAAATTTTTGCTGACGGCAGCAGTGCCAACGTGTATACAACACATGTATTTACCGTAAAGAGCAGCATTTTAAAGAAAAATCCACAGGTAGCGGTTGCCATTAATAAAGCCTTGATTCGTGCATATGACGATGCGGTGGCAGACAAAGAAGCTTTATATGAAGCCGTGGCAACAAAAAATATGCCAAAGGAAGTCATGCAGTCCGAGTACGCATTTGATGAATCGTTGTGGTATCTGACGCCGGAAATAGCAAGTGATACAAAGCAGTATTATGAAGAATTAAACAACTGGCTGTACGACCACAAAATCATTCAGAACAAGGTCGATGTCAATGCGTTTATCGATACACAGTATTATGCACAGGCAAAGCAGGAACTTGGAAAATAGAAAAAACAGTATCAATAAAGAAGAACGGGGGTTACAAAAAATGACAGATAACAGGGTAAAACCGGCAGCGCCGTATACAAGGGAATGGAACCGCAGACAAAAGGAAGCGGCAAATCCAAAGTATATCCGTGAGGAAAATGCCTATTACGAAACGGCAAAACAGCATTTGCTGATACCGGTATCGGAAAAACCGGAAAATGAAGATTTGTGGTCTGCGCCGGAAGACGTCAATCCGTATTTGTGGCAGCATGAACTCACCAATCACATTGCAGGGATATTCTCCCTGTCGGGAAAAGAGCTTGTCATGGCAGGCGGCGTGGATATTGCATCCATTCTGTTTGTAAAAAGCAAAACCGGCTGGATCGCCGTAGATACAGGCGCTTCGGTCGAGGGTGCAAGACACTGCGCAAAGCTGGCAGAGCAGGCAGTAGGTGAAAAAATCTTAGGCAGAATCCGCGGTGTTGTATACACACATACCCATTTTGACCACTTTGCGGGTGTCGGTGCATTTATAGAGGATTTAAACAATCCGGAAGAAATTCCGGTCATTGCGCCGGCGCATTTTGAGGAATCCAAAATCGAGGACCATTTATATGCGGGCATTGTGATGTCACGACGGTTACAGTATCAGGCAGGCATTTTTAATGAAAAAGACACTTTAAGGGAGCGGCTCGGCACACAGACGTTAAAAGGCGCGTATTCCTATGTAGAGCCGAATGAATTTATTGATGAATCAAAGACACTTGAAGTAGACGGACTGACACTCGATTTTATTGATACGCCAAACACGGAAACAACGGCGCATATGGCAGTTTATTTTAAGGATTATGACGTTTTGTATCTTGGCGATAACAGCATGGGCATGCTTCACAATACTTATACCATGCGCGGCGCGGTTGTGCGGGATGCAGATTTCTGGAGTAAAAAGTATTATGAAATGTATTGCAGATACGGTGACAGGGCAAAAGCCGTTGCGCAGGGACACGGTATTGCCCACTGGAATACCGCACAGGCACCGGATACCGTAAAAAACGTGCTGCTTGATAATGCGGCGGCATATAAGTACATCAATGACCAGTCCCTGTTTTACGCCAATCAAGGTTATACGATGAATGAAATTAATGAAGCATTTGATGTGCCGGAGGAAATCTCAAGAGTATCTTATGTCCGTGCGCATTACGGCTCATACCGGTTTAATGCAAAAGGCGTTTATCAGAAATATCTGGGCTTTTATGATGGGAATCCGGTGCATCTGGAAAATCTGTCTGAAACGCAGACGGCAAAGAAATTTATCGAATATGTCGGTTCGGAAGAAGCGGTGTTAAAAAAGGCGCAGGAGGATTTTGACAGGGGAGAATATCAAAGCTGTGCGGTGGCGGCAAATTATGTGGTATTTGCAAATCCGCAAAATGAGCAGGCGCGGTTTTTATGCGCCGATGCGCTGGAGCAGTTAGCTTACATGGCAGAATCTTTTCTCTGGCGCGATGCGTATCTGACCGGAGCGGCAGAACTTCGCACACCGGGCTTAAACCGCAGGGCAAGAGATGTGTTAAACAACAGTGTGGAGGATATTACCGCACAGATGCCGCCGGAGTTGATACTTGCGAAGTTAGGCATTGCGATTGACTGTGACCTGGCAGTGGGCGAAGACATTACATTTTTACTGCGAATCGTAAAAAATGGGCAGGAAACACCGTATGAGCGTTTTCTGGTAAAGCTCTATAAAGGAACACTGCATTATATTAAGGTAGAAAAAGAGCCGTATCCGGCGTATGAAACGGTTGTAACGACCACGACAAAGGGGCTGTATGCACTGTTTCAGAAAGGTACACCGCCGGATAAAACACTGTATCAGACAGGGGATTATGCAGTGATTGAAACACTGCGCCGGTATATTGTGGATTTTAGCGAATACCGTGGCTTTTCACTGATAGAACCATAAAAGAAAATAGAAATGGAAACGGATAAGGGAGGCAAATCCTCTGCTCCTGCTTAGGGCAGAAATGCGAGTAAACTCGCATACGATTTTGCTTCGCAAACAAGGAGGATTGTAAAATGGCAGAAAGAAAATTTACGGGAACAATCGGCAGAATGCTTCAGGATACGAGATTTTTTTCCAATCTGGCGTAGCTGGCGGCGGGGTATCCGGAAGAGGAATGTGGCATTACCGGCTGTGCCGGCGGCGGCTTCACATTTTTCGGGCTGGAAATGTGAAGCCGCCGCCACTTTCTCAACATTCTCAATGCTTTCAACATTCATCACATTCTCAACATGCCAAACGTTCTCAATCGTGCGGAATGTCGTGGAAACGACCGTCTAATTCTTCTGTTTTTACCACATTGATAAACGCATGCTCATCAATCGAGCGGATGAGCGGAAGCAGTTCCCGCTTGGCTTCGGAATTAATAACCGAGTAAATCAGTGTCTTTTCCTTTCCTTCATAACAGCCAATCCCCTTAAACAGTGTGGCATCGTGATTTGTCATTTCACGGATAGCGTGATAAACCTCATCGGATTTATCGGAAATAATAAATAGTGTTTCTTTTTTGTATCGTTTATACAGTACCTGAATAACCTGTGTGCTGCAAAACTGGAAAATAATCGAATACAGCGCACTCGACCAGCCAAACAGCGCACCCGCAATGACAAGCATAATCACATTTCCGATTAAAATATAATTCCATGCATCAATGCCCTTTTCATGTGCAAAGAAAATGCTGATAAAGTCCGTTCCGCCGGTTGTCGTTCCGACATTTAAGCATAGACTGGTGGCAAAGCCGTTTAAAATACCGCCGAACACGCTCAGCAGTAAAATGTCGTCCGTAAACATATACGGTGGCAGAATATCGACAAAAATACTCGACAGTACAATGACAACAATCGAATACAGCGTAAACCGTTTTCCGATGTATTTATAAGCGATATAGGTCGGAAACAGGTTTAACAGGACGTTTAATAAGGTATATGGAATACTAATCCCGAAAAAGGCCAGTCCGATTTCCTGTAACAACAGGGAAAGTCCCGAAAATCCCCCCGGAAACAGTCCGGCAGTCTTAGCAAAGCAGCGTAAATTCCAAGCATAAAAAATCGATGCGGCAATCACCACAAAAAACCGAAACACCTGATAAAACTTCGGGTGTTTTGCCTCTAAAGATTGAAACATACAATTCTCCTTTCTGATAAGCGACTTTGTCGCAAGTGTTTTATTTATCATAATTCCGATAGCTTCTTATTAATAACGGCAGTTCCGCAATCAGCATGCCAATCCAGCCGGCAAGGTAGGAATACGGCAGCGCTTCAATCTGTAATGAAAATACAAATACAAGGATGGCAGCGGCGATGACACGCACACCCATATTGACAAAGCTGCTGATTAAAGTAATCTTTAAATCGCCGATACCGCGGAAATATCCCTGAATACCGTTGGTTGCCGCAGGCAGCAGATACATAATGGAAATCAGCCGCAGGTAGGTGACACCGTGGCGGCAGACATCTGTATCACTTGTAAACAGCCGCATCAGCGGATTGGCAAATACAAAGCAGATGATAAAAATGATGACACCGTACACCATTTCAATGCGCATGCCGCACCGGAAAGCTTCTTTTAAACGGCTCTTTTTTCCGGCACCCTTGCTCTGTGCCATAAGCGCCGTCATAGCGTGTCCGATATTCTGCTCCGGTGTATAGGCAAAGTCGTCAATACGGTTTACAACGGCAAATGCGGCGGCAATGGCAACACCCATGGAATTGACAATTGCCTGAATCCCAAGCTTTCCAAGCTGGACGGTTGCCTGCTGCATGGCAGATGCCCAGCCGTAGGAAATCGTTTTGCCAAGCAGAGCCTTATCAAATACCAGCCATTTTTTACCCAGTTGTAAAATCGGCACTTTTTTCTGAATGTAAATAATACACAGCAGGCAGGAAAGTGCTTCACTTAAAACGGTAGAAACCGCACAGCCCTCACTGCCCATATTTAAAAATAGGACAAAAAACAAATCGCCGAGAATATTGATAACGGCACTGGTAATCAGAAAGTACAGCGGCGACTGGCTGTCACCGAGCGCGCGCAGGGTGCTTGCAAAGCAGTTATACATAAAGGTAAATAAAAGTCCTGCAAATATAATGCGCAGATAATTGATTGTCATACCCATGATAGACGCGTCGACCTGCATTAAAAGCAGAATCGGGCGGGCAAAGACAATGCACAGCACCGACAAAATCAGTGAAAATGCAATACCGGACAGCATGGTGGTACTAATCTGGCGGTGCAGGCGGTCATAATCCTTTGCACCGAACTGGTTGCCCATTAAAATACTGGCGCCCATACACAGTCCGTTTAAAAACAGTATAAATAAAGTCGATATCGGGTTACAGATACCCACGGCGGCAAGCGCCTCTTTTCCGACGTACCGTCCGACAATAATACTGTCAACGGCATTGTAGGTGAGCTGAAAGAGATTTCCCAGCACAAGCGGTATTGTAAAGCCGATAAGCTGTGGTGTTATTTTTCCGGTCGTTAAATCCTTTTCCATAAAAAACTCCATTTCAATAAGCAGTATCTTTTTGCAGGGCTATTTTAGCACACTTTTTTCTATTTGATAAGAGTTCCGGGGCAAGTTTTGTGTCAAAAAATGCATTAAAAATGTAGAAACAAACAGGAGTGGAAAAACGGCGGGATACAGGGTATAATGAACTCCGGACACATCATACAGGCAGAAATATAGAAAGTAAAAAATCTTTACAACAGTAAAGCAGAAAGGAAAAACATGAGCAGTAATACAAATATCAGAAAAATGACCAAACAGGACAAGCAAGCCGTGATTGAAATGATGCGGGTGTTTTATACATCTCCGGCGGTATTTAGCAACGGTTCAGAAAATATATTTTTACAGGATATAGAGGCGTGTACGGGAGAAAATCCGTATCTGGACGGATATATATTTGCCGCACCGGATTCAGGCGAAATACAGGGCTATGGCATGGTGGCAAAAAGCTTTTCAACGGAATTTGGCAAGCCGTGTGCATGGATTGAAGACATTTATATCAAAGATTCCTACAGAGGACTTGGAATCGGAAGCCGCTTTATAGAGCATGTCAAAAAGACCTATGCAGGCTGTGTCATTCGTCTGGAAGTGGAAGAAGAAAATGAACGGGCAGTAAAAGTTTATGAAAAGAACGGATTTCACGTATTGCCTTACATGGAAATGATAACCAACGAATAGAAAAATTTGTAAAAGAAGTTTTGACAGCCGTAGACAATGTAATACAGATCAATAAGAAAATCAGGGGAAAGAAGTTTCTGACGAAGTCTTTCCCCTGATTTTTAATTTACAGCAGCACTATTTTCAAGCTGCTTTAATTCCCGCAGCTCCCGCACGGTAAAATAACCGCAGACAACCGCAGCCGCGCCGTCGGCAATCGGACCGGCATACATCACGCCGTCAATTCCCATAAAAATCGGGAAAATGACAATCAACGGAAGCAGGAACAAAATCTGTCTTGTCAGTGACATAAAGACACCCAGCCGCGATTTGCCGATAGAGTTGAAAAAGTTTGACGTTACCGGCTGGATTCCGTTGATAATCGTAAGGAACATATAAATTCTAAAGTAACGCTCCGAAAACTGGAAATACAGCTCGCTTCCGTTTCCGAAAGCGCTGATAATCTGTCGCGGAAAAACCTGAAAACAGATAAATGCAATCACGGACAACACCGAAGCGGCACTAAGTGCCAGCAGGTAGGTATTGCTTACGCGGCGGTATTTTTTAGCACCGTAATTAAAACCGATAACCGGCTGTGTTCCCTGTGAAATGCCGATGACAAAGGACATGAAAATCATATTGACCTTTGTAATAATGCCGGAGCAGGCAAGCGGAATATCACCGCCGTACACGGACTGCGCGCCGTAGTGTGCAAGCGTGTTATTCATGACAATCTGTACAACGGTCATGGCAATCTGGTTAAAGCAGGCACTCGCACCCAGCATGAAAATATTGCGGCAGTGTCTTCCGGTAACATGAAAGCTGTCTTTTGTCAGCCGTATTGTTTTAAAATGAAACATATAGCGCAGGCTGATGCAAAATGAAATCATCTGTCCGATAATCGTTGCAAGCGCCGCACCGGTCATGCCCATATTCAGGACAAAAATAAAAACAGGATCTAAAATCGTATTCACGACAGCGCCAATCAGCATGGAAATCATAGAGTAGCGCGGACTACCGTCAGCTAAAATCAATTTGCTCATGCCGGTGTTGGCAATTAGAAACGGAAAGCCGATTGCAGTAATGCGCGTATAAGCTTCTGCATACGGAAGCACGTCTGTGGTTGCGCCGAAAAATTTCAGCATCGGTGTCAGAAAAATCGTTGTCAGAAGGAAAAGGCTGATTCCGAAAACTGCCATAAGGCACATGCCATTTCCTGCGTATTTTGCGGATTCGTCTTTTTCACCGGCACCGAGGTGGAGTGAAAAGTTGGTGGCACTGCCGATTCCGAGTAAAAGGGAAATCGCCGTGCAGGTGGTCGAAAGCGGAAAGGCAATATTGGTTGCCGCATTTCCGAGCATTCCGACACCCTGTCCGATAAAAATCTGGTCGACAATGTTGTAAAGTGCCGTTACCAGCATGGAAATAATGCACGGAATCGCAAATCCGACTAAAAGCTTGGATTCTTTTTCATATCCCAAGGGATTGTCCTGTGAACGTGTCTGAACATTTTCCTTTGAATTTCCGGGAGAATTTTGTGTTGTATCTGATGATTTCATAAATCGGTATCCTTTCAAATTACTTGTATACTCATATGGGGCGGGTTTAAAGGTCTTTCATAGATAAATGATCCAAGACATTATTAGAATTCATTATCTGCGCAAGAAGTATAGTATAAATAAAGATAAAAGTCAAAATTTCTTGTCTATTATGATGAAAAATGGGACTGTAAACTGTTTCTGAATTATAAGACAATGGATAGGGATAATGAAAATTCTATTCTGGATAGAGTTGCCGCAGATTTGGCATTGAATAGGGAAGAAATGGAACACGATGAGAATATTGAAAAAAAGAATATGGAAGTAGTTGATTTTGTAAAAGAATCAATTCAATAAAAAGTACAGCAGGTATAAATGTTTGTACCGACCCCAAAAGTTAAACGAAAAATTTAACGATTGGAGGTCGGTATTTTTTTATATAATGGGAAATTCCTTTGGAATTCCCTATTATATAAAAGGAACTTCGGGCCATTGATGCGCACTCGCGCATCAATGAAGTTTGTCGCAAGCGACCGCGCTCGGCGCGAGAATGTGCTTTGGCACATTTTTTTATCATGAATATATTGACAACAATTTCCCGGCAGAGTAAAATAACTATGTTATTTAATAACGCTGTTATTTTAAATGAGGTAATCATATATGAGACCAATCAACGAAAAGCTGGCTGCGGATTTATTGCAGGCAGGAAAACAGGAATTTTTAGAAAAAGGATTTCAGGGAGCGTCTATGCGCGGGATAGCTGCCAGAATGGGTGTGACAACAGGGGCATTGTACCGCTATTACACCGATAAAGAATCCTTATTTGATGCACTGGTGGAAGAACCGGCGGGTGGACTGGAAAAGCGATACCGTGAAATACAGCAGCAATTTGCACAGGAAACGGTAGAAAAGCAGTTACAGAGTCTGCCGGAAGTGTCTGACACAGGGCACGCGTGGATGGTGGAATACATTTATGACCATTATGACGCATTTAAGCTGATTGTGTGCTGTTCAAACGGAACAAAATATGAGCATTATCTGGATATTTTAACGGATATCGAGGTCAATGCCAGTCTGTGTCTGATTGAGCGTATGCAGGAGCAGTCCAGAACGGTAGCGATTGATGAAGAACTGATTCATATGGTGGCAAGCAGTATGTTTAACGGTATGTTTGAAACAGTACGCCACGATATGCCGCGGGAAAAGGCGGTTGCTTATATGAATAGTCTGAGAGAATTTTATTCTGCCGGCTGGTTTAAGTTACTGGGGATTTCGTAAGAAATGTGGGAAATCCTCATTTCTTTTAAGAATGAGTTAGTTAAAACTCACTGTAATTATGTAATACAAACACACAGGAATTTGTTTCTGAGTGAAGACAAATTCCCTTGATGGCAGATGAAAAACCGCATATGCGGGTGGTTTACTGCATTTTTGCAGTGAATCACTAAAAAATCTGTTTGTACATTATCGCAAATAAAAAGGAGTAGCGTATGAAAAGTAATAAAGAACCTTCGCCGATTGCCGTTGTATGGGAATGGGCAGGGGCATATCATGCAAAATTTTATGCAGCGGTGCTGCTTGCGGTACTGGGGGTGGCAGGAACCATGCTGTCCTATTTTAGTATTGCGCAGATTATCCGCTTACTGTTAGAAGAACAGTCTATGTCACTTTGCTGGAAATGGTGCATTGCGCTGGCTGGCGGATATCTGGTGAAATCCGTATGCTCATCGATGTCTACAGCGCTGTCCCATACCGCAACCTATCACACACTGCGGGATATCCGCAAAAAAATGCTTTCCAAGCTTTCAAGGCTGCCAATGGGAATGATTGTTGATACACCGTCAGGTCAGTACAAAACGACAATTGTAGACCGTGTGGAAGGCATGGAACCGACACTGGCACATCTGATTCCGGAGATGACGGCAAATGTACTTGTGCCGGCGGCGATAGCCGTATACATATTTATACTGGACTGGAGAATGGGCATTGCTTCTTTACTGACTACGATTGTGGGCATGGCATTTATGTCACAGAGCGGAAAAACATATGCCGTCCGCTGGGAAGGCGCAGTAGCAGTTGGCAAGCGCATGGCAAATGCAATCGTAGAATACATTGGCGGTATTCAGGTTGTCAAAGCGTTCAGCCAGTCAGCCGGTTCTTATAAGAAGTATTCCGGTGCGGTCAATGAAAATGCACAGTATTATGTGGACTGGATGCACGACAATCAGAAATATATGTCCGTCATGCAGACATTGACACCGTCCGTATTGATTGCCGTGCTTCCGGCAGGCGTACTGTTATGGTCACACGGCAGTCTGTCAGCAGCGGATTTCTTTACCATCATTGTGCTTGCCCTCGGATTTACGGGACCGTTCCTTGCGGCAATGTCTTTTGTCGATGAAATTGCAGTCGTAGGAACGAATGTTAAAGAAATCAACGGAATCCTTGAAAGCCCTGAACTGGAGCGCCCAAGCAAAGAAGCCGTGCTTTCGGGAGAAGAAATTGAGTTAAAAAATGTTACATTTACGTATGGAAAAACAAAAGAAGATATTATAAAGAATATCAGCTTTACCATAAAACCGCATACCGTCACAGCTTTTGTAGGACCGTCCGGTTCGGGAAAGTCCACGATTGCAAAGCTGATAGCAGGATTCTGGGACGTAACCGGCGGTGTCATCACACTGGGCGGAAAAAATATCAAAGAAATTCCGTTAGAGCAGTTAAATAGACAGATTGCCTATGTTTCGCAGGACAATTACCTGTTTGACAGAACCATTCGTGAAAATATCCGCATGGGCAGACTCAATGCTTCTGATGAGGAAGTGGAAGCAGTGGCAAAGGCAGCAGGGTGTGACGATTTTATCCGCAGATTAGATGCCGGATACGATACCGTGTGCGGCGAAGGCGGCGGACACTTATCCGGCGGTGAAAAACAGCGGATTTCCATTGCGCGCGCAATGTTAAAAAATGCGCCGGTTGTTATTTTAGACGAAGCAACAGCCAGCATTGACCCGGAAAATGAAGCTGTTATCCAGAAAGCCATTTCAGCATTGACAAAGGGCAAAACACTCATTGTTATTGCACACCGTCTGGGAACGATTCAGAATGCCGACAATATTGTCGTTGTTGAAAACGGCAGAATTGCGGCACAGGGAAAAAATGAACAATTAATCAAAAACTGCCCGCTGTATGCAAAAATGTGGCAGGCGTACTTAGGTGTACGTGATAATGCCTAGAAAAGGAGGGGAAAATTCATGTTTAGAATTATGAAACAAATCGTTGCGTTTTCAGGAGAAAAAAAGCCGGTTCTGACAAAAGCCATTATCGTTTCTTTTATCGGTGCAGTCTTTGGTGCATTACAGTTTCTGGCACTGCTTCTGACACTGGAAATGATTATTGGCGGAAAGACAGCAAATGAGCTGGAAGTGCTGCTTGTCATGGCGTTTTCCGTTGCCGGGAGAATTGCCTGCTTTTATTATTCAACCAATGCGGAAACCGAAACCGGTTATTTTATGGTTGCACAGAAGCGTGTGGCAATCGGTGACAGACTGCGGTACATTCCAATGGGGTATTTTAACAAAAACAGCCTTGGCAGTATTACAGGTCTGGTAACCACAACGTTAAGTGATGTTGAAAATACGGCAGCAAGATGCCTTGTCATCGTAGTTGGCGGATTTTTAAATACGTTTGTCCTCAGTCTAGCCATGCTGGCAATTGATGTAAGAATCGGACTACTTGCATTGCTTGGCATTGTTGTCTATCTGGGTGCAACCGAGCTGTCAACGCACGCAACCATAAAGACCGGTCCGAAAAGACAGCAGGCACAGCAGTCACTGGTTAAGGCTGTTCTTGAATATGTACAGGGCATGAGTGTCGTAAAATCTTACGGACTGGAAAAAGACAACAACCAGACTGTCACAAAAGCTGTGGATTCAAGCTGTGAAAAAGCAGTTGCCCTGACCGTTTCCGTGACACCGTGGATTGCCGTAAGACAGCTTGCAGCACACGGTTTCGGTGCGGTGATTGCAGTGTGCGCGCTGTATTTCTACGGCAGTGGGCAGCTTTCCCTTGTAAAGTGTATTCTTGTTCTGATTGCTTCCTTTATGCTTTATGAGCAGCTTGAAAATGCGGGAAATATGTCAGACAACCTGCAGATGCTCGGAGAATCCATGCGTATGACGGACAGTATCAATGATATGCCGGTAATGGATATTGACGGTAAAGAAATTACACCAAAAGAAACCTCTGTTGATTTTAAAAATGTAACATTTGCCTATGAAAACCGTAACATTTTAAATAATGTAAGTGTACACATTCCGGCAGGAAAGACAACAGCCATTGTCGGACCGTCCGGCGGCGGTAAAACAACCATGTGCAGCCTGATTGCAAGATTTTTTGACGTACAGAGTGGACAGATTCTGCTCGGCGGACATGATGTCAAAGAATATAAGTTAGACAGTCTGATGAAAAATATTTCCATGGTATTTCAGGACGTCTATCTGTTTCAGGATACAATTGAAAATAATATTAGATTCGGAAAGCCCGATGCCACGCATGAACAGGTGGTGGCAGCAGCCAAAGCAGCCTGCTGTCATGACTTTATCGAAGCCTTGCCGGACGGTTATGAAACAATCCTTGGTGAGGGCGGTGCGACACTCTCCGGCGGTGAAAAGCAGAGAATTTCCATTGCGCGTGCCATGTTAAAAGATGCACCATTGATTATCTTAGATGAAGCGACCGCAAGCGTGGACCCGGAAAATGAAGAACAGCTTCAGCAGGCAATTAACGCGCTGACACAGGATAAGACGATTATCATGATTGCACACCGGTTAAAGACCGTGCGCAATGCCGATCAGATTCTTGTATTAAACGGTGGAAAAATCACCCAGCAGGGTACACATGAAGAACTGGCTTACCAGCAGGGACTTTATGCAGATTTCCTTCATGCAAGACAGGACGCGGCAGATTGGAAACTGGCATAACTGGTAAAATGTCAAAAATAAACTATTGTGAAAAAAAACGCATTGTGCTACAATAGCACTCAGAAAAACAAAAAACTATATTGAAAAAGCGATGACAGAAACAGTAGTGTATCCGGAACATACAGAGAGAACAGCATTTGGTGGAAGCTGTTTATGCAAAAGGTACATGAAGACCATTCCCGAGCTGTGCGTAGAAGAAATCAAGGTTTTGAAGCGTTACCGTGTAGCTGCGTTATAAGCAAAGAGTGAAATGTAAGGTGGAACCGTGTGTAAGCACCCTTAGATATTGTTACAGTATCTAAGGGTGCTTTTTTTCAATATAAATCAAGAAAAGGAGAAATCACAATGGTAAATTTTAAAGAAGATGAACAGTTAAGCACATTAAACCATTCCTGCGCACATTTAATGGCACAGGCAATCAAGCATCTTTTCCCACAGGCAAAGTTCTGGGTAGGACCGGTTGTAGCAGAAGGCTTCTACTATGATGTCGATCTGGGAGATGACGTAATCCGTGACGAGGATATTACAGCAATCGAAAAGGAAATGAAAAAGATTGCAAAATCCGGCAAGAAGATTATCAGAAAAGAAATTTCCAAAGAAGAAGCTATGGAAATGTTCAAAAATGATGAATATAAATTAGACCTCATTTCCAATCTGGAAGACGGTACAATTTCATGCTACGAGCAGGGTGATTTTACAGACCTCTGCCGCGGACCGCACGTAGACAACGTAAAATTATGCCGCAACTTTAAGTTAATCAGACATTCCGGCGCATACTGGAAGGGTGACAGCAAGAATAAAGTATTACAGAGAATCTACGGCGTATGTTTCCCGACACCGGAAGAACTCGAAGACCATTTAAGACTGCTTGAAGAAGCAAAGGAAAGAGATCACAGAAAAATCGGTAAAGACATGGGACTGTTCATGGTGGACGACCTTATCGGACGCGGACTTCCGATGTTCTTACCAAAGGGTTACACAATCTGGCAGGAACTGGAAAACTACATTAAAGATAAGGAAAGAAAACTCGGCTACCTTCATGTCATGACACCTTGTGTCGGTACAGTAAACCTCTACAAGACATCCGGTCACTGGGACCACTACAAGGAAAATATGTTCCCGGCAATGGAAGTAGAAGGCGAATCTTTCGTATTAAGACCGATGAACTGCCCGCACCACATGATGATTTATGCAAACAGAATGCACTCTTACAAGGATTTACCAATCCGTATCGGTGAAATCGCACACGATTTCCGTTTTGAAGCCAGCGGAACATTAAAGGGTATCGAAAGAGGAAGACATTTCTGTCAGAACGATGCGCATCTGTTTGTTACACCGGAACAGATTAAGGATGAATTTACAAAGGTTGTAGATTTGATTTTCAGTACATACAAGGATTTCGGTATTACAGATTACCGCTGTGTACTGTCCTTACGTGACCCTGAAAATAAGGAAAAGTACCACGATGATGATGAAATGTGGAACAAGGCAGAAAATGGATTAAGAGAAGTTATGAACGACCTCGGTATCGAATATACAGAAGAAATCGGCGAAGCCGCTTTCTACGGTCCGAAGCTTGATGTGAATGTAAAACCGGCTGTCGGCAATGAATACACTTTATCAACATGCCAGCTTGACTTCTGTCTTCCAGCAAAATTCAACCTGTCATACATTGATAAGGACGGCGAAAAGAAGACACCGGTTGTTCTTCACAGAGCAATCCTTGGTTCACTCGACAGATTTATGGCTTACATCTTAGAGGAAACAAAGGGAAATCTTCCGACATGGCTCGCACCGGTTCAGGTCAAGGTAATGCCGGTTAAGACCGATAACGAAGAAATTATGGCATACGCACACGAAATCTGTGACGCACTTGAAGAAAAGAACGTCAGAGTGGAATTAGACGACCGTGCCGAAAAGCTCGGCTACCGTATGCGTGAAGGTCAGATTCAGAAAGTACCGTATCTGCTCGTCATCGGTTTCAACGAACAGGAAAACAAGACCGTATCCTACAGACTTCACGGCGAAGCCGACACAACAGTCCTGCCGCTGAATGAATTTGTAGAAAAGATTGAAAATGAAATCAAGAATAAGTTAAGATAATTCCATTGGGCTTTGTGATGGGATAATAACGGCAGACAGCCGGCAGACCTGATAAAACGGGACTGCCGGCTGTTTTGTATTTTCGTTCATACTAACACCATAACTATGTGAAAAAAATAACTTTGCTTTATTTTTAGTAAATTATTGTGTAAAATATTGCGTAATAATGTTTTGCGGTGAAATGTATGACTATATTAATACGACACATAATATAAATAAATGTTTCACACGCAGGAATGGAGCAGATTTTGAGCAGATTAACAATTATAACAAAGGATAAGGCTCAGGTAACAATGGAGTCTTTGTATCAGGATCTGGAACGCAGAATTGTCGCAAGTCCGCCGGGATTGTGTACGATTGACCTTACCAGATCATTTATAAAAATGTGTCTTGCACAGTCATGTGGCAAATGTGTCCCATGCCGTGTGGGTTTAAGACAGCTTGCCAGACTTTTTGATGATGTGCTGGACGGCAATGCAACACAGGAAACGCTTGATGTCATCAGGCTTACGGCAGAGGGCATCTATTACTCAGCGGACTGTGCGATTGGATATGAGGCGGCAAAGCTGGTATTAAAATGTATTGATGGCTGTGAAGATGATTTTAAATCCCATATTGAGAGAGGTTTTTGTTCATGTAACAGCAGCCAGCCGGTGTCCTGTGTGAAGTCTTGTCCGGCAGGTGTGGATATTCCGGGATATATTGCACTTGTGCATGAAAAAAGATATGCCGATGCAGTGCGCTTAATCAGAAGGGATAATCCGCTGCCGACAACCTGTGCTTATATTTGTGAACATCCATGTGAAAACAGATGTAAGAGAACACTGATTGACGCACCTGTCAATATCAGAGGTTTGAAGAAAATGGCTGTGGATAATGCAGGAAATGTTCCGGTGCCGGAATGTGGTGAAGCCACCGGAAAGAAGGTTGCAATTATCGGCGGCGGTCCGGGCGGACTGAGTGCTGGATATTATCTGGCACTGATGGGACATAAGGTTACAATCTTTGAACAGAGAAAACAGCTTGGCGGTATGTTAAGATACGGAATCCCGAATTACAGACTGCCGCGAAAGAAGTTAGATGATGAGATTGCCTCCATTCTTTCTACAGGCATTGAGGTTCGGAAAAATGTCAGTGTCGGTGTCGATGTGACAATTGAGGAGTTACATAAAGAATACGATGCGATGTACATTTCAATCGGTGCCCATGCAGACAAAAAAATGGGCATTGAAGGTGAGGACGCAAAAGAAGGTGTGACTTCAGCAGTTGAAATGCTTCGTGTCATCGGCGATGATGAAATGCCGGATTATACAGGCAAGAAAGTCGTTGTTATCGGCGGCGGTAATGTAGCAATGGACGTTGCCCGTTCTTCTGTCAGACTGGGGGCAGAAAAGGTAAGCATTGTATACAGAAGACGTAAGGCAGACATGACGGCACTTGAAGAAGAAGTTGAGGGCGCAGAAGCAGAAGGCTGCGATATCCTTGAACTGATGTCACCGGTAAGAATAGAAAAAGACGAGCATGACAGAGCTGTTGGTCTTTGGGTACAGCCGCAGATGATCAGTAAAATAAGAGGTGGCAGACCAGCCCCGAAGACAGCACAAAAGGCTGAGGTGCTGATTCCGTGCGACCTGATTGTTGTGGCAATCGGACAGGGTATCGAAACAAGATATTTTGAGGAGCATGGTGTTACGGTGAAGCGTGGTACGATTGAGGCACTTGATACCAGTGAAATCAAGGATCACAAAGGAATATTTGCAGGCGGAGACTGCGTTACCGGCCCGGCAACCGTTATCAGGGCAATTGCGGCAGGAAAGGTGGCAGCAGCCAATATTGATGAATATTTAGGCTTCCACCATCAGATTACAAGTGATGTCGAGATACCTTATGCCGGTTATGAAGACAAAGAGCCTTGCGGACGGGTTGAGGTAGCATTCCGTGATGCCGCAGACAGAAAGAAAGACTTTAAGCCAATCGAATATGGTTTTTCATGTGAAGAAGCGTGTCAGGAATCAGGACGCTGTTTACGATGTGACCATTTTGGTTTCGGTTCATTCAGAGGAGGCAGAGAAGAAAAATGGTAAATTTAAAGATTAATGGACGTGATGTATCCGTAAAAGAAGGTACGACAATCCTTGATGCTGCCAAATCCATTGGTGAAACGATACCAACCTTGTGTTATCTGAAAGACATCAATGAGATTGGTGCGTGCAGAGTCTGTGTTGTAGAGGTTGAGGGTACAGAACGCTGTGTTACAGCCTGTAATAATTTCGTTGAGGAGGGCATGGTAGTATACACAAACTCCAGGAAGGTGCGTACAACCAGAAAGACCAATGTAAAGTTGATACTTTCCCAGCATGATTATAAATGCGGTACCTGTATCAGAAGCGGAAATTGTACATTGCAGTCACTGGCAAATGAACTGAACATTTCAGAAATGCCGTATGATTCAATATTAGAAAAGGACAACTGGGATAAAACATTTCCACTAATCCGTGATGCAAGAAAATGTATCAAGTGTATGCGCTGTGTGCAGGTATGCGACAATATTCAGGGTATGCATGTGTGGGACGTTGTAAATACAGGTTCCCGTACAACTGTAAATGTGCGTGGAAACCACAAAATCCATGAAACTGCCTGCACATTGTGCGGACAATGTGTGAGCAGTTGTCCTGTCGGTGCGCTGACAGAGCGTGACGATGTAGGTATCGTGCTTGATGCTGTGGAAAATGAGGATATCATAACGGTGGTACAGGTAGCACCTGCCGTAAGAACAGCATGGGGCGAAAGCTTCGGACTTTCAAAAGATTTTGCAACAGCACAAAGACTGGTTGCAGGACTTAGAAGAATTGGTTTTGACTACATATTTGACACAACCTTTGCCGCCGATATGACCATCATGGAAGAAGGAAGCGAGTTCCTTGAACGGCTTCCGGAGATTAAGGAGTCGGGGCTTCCGATGTTTACCTCCTGCTGTCCGGGCTGGGTAAAGTTCATAAAGAGCCAGTTCTCGGATATGGCAGGCAGACTTTCAAGCGCAAAGTCACCACAGCAGATGTTTGGTGCGGTAACAAAGTCTTATTATGCCGAAAAACTCGGTGTGGACCCGGAAAAGATATTCTGCGTATCAATTATGCCGTGTATCGCGAAAAAAGATGAATGTACATGGGACGGCGGAAAAGATGTTGATGCAGTGCTTACAACAAGAGAAGTTGAGCGAATGTTTAAAGCATTTTTCATCAAACCGGAGGAACTGGGTGAGGACGAATTTGACGACCCATTAGGCAGTGGTACCGGTGCAGGTGTTATATTTGGTGCAACAGGCGGTGTTATGGAGGCTGCGCTTAGAAGCGCTTATTTTCTGGTAACCGGTAAAAATCCGGAGGCAGATGCATTCCAGTCCGTGCGTGGTCTGGACGGCTGGAAAGAAGCGAAGTTTAATCTTGCGGGAACGGATATCCGTGTGGCGGTTGCCAGTGGGCTTGGTAACGCACGCCGCCTGATGAATGCCATCAGAAACAAAGAAGTGCATTACGATTTTGTGGAAATCATGTCCTGTCCGGGCGGCTGTATCAATGGCGGCGGACAGCCATACAAAGAAGATGCCTCAGACGTTGAAGCCCGCAAAAATGTGCTTTATGGTCTTGACCGTCATAACAGTATCAGATTTTCACACGAAAATCCTTCCGTTCAGGCCTGCTACAAGGAATATTTTGAAAAACCATTATCACATCGCGCGCACGAGCTGCTGCACGTAGAGGAATAAGTGGCGGCACTTAACACAAATGAATATTTATAATGGAAAAGGGAACTCCCCGGCATTTTGTGCCGGGGAGTTTTTGGCTCATTTTGTAGTTGAATGTGAAAAATTGTAGTTGTCAGTAAAAAAATACATCACATGTTAGGGTTTATGAAATAATGTTAATATTAAATTAATACTAAAACATATTTCAATACATCAAAATATTAAAGTTTAAAATGCAAAACTATTATAATAAATAATTAGAATAGATGGCAATAGATAAAAATAAAAAAGATAAATTTTAAAATATAACTAAAAATTATTACTATAACATTGACATTGATTTGAAAGGATGATATATAGTAAAGTAACTGATTGAATAATATGTGAGAAAAAATGACTTTATCGTTAGAATTAAAAAATAGCATTTTTATAAAAAGGAGAATTTAGCATGAAGAGTAAATTTGATGAATTTTATTATGAGAATGATGCAAAGAATCACCCAGCAAGCGAGTATTGGGAATTATATGATAAAAATCCTAGGGAGGCGATTCAAAAATATGATGACCATATGTTTTGCCCACTTTGTAAGTTAGCACCGCTTAGTGTAGCAAGAGGATATCAAAGAAGATATTTTAGAGTGATTAATTCTAATATGAATAAGCATGCTGTAAATTGTTCTTATCGATATAATAAAGCAACCAAAAAAGAAACATATAAATTTTATAAGGAATTAGATGAAACAGATATTAGAAATCGATTAGTAAGCTGCATGAATAGAATGTTAAAAGGACCGTCTCAAAATGAAAATAAAATAAAATCGACATCAAAACAGTCTGAAAAAAATCGTAATAACAATTTTCTCGATATACAAGGAGATAGAGGACAGCGTAAATATTTACCGCATAAAAATTTAAATGCAAGTAATTTAGATGAGGATATAGATGAACAAAAAATATATTATGGAAGATGTGCATTATGGCTGTACCAATATATACCTTTAGAGGAAGAAGAAATAAAAATGTATTATCTAAAAGTTTTAGATAGAAATAACAAATTTGTGAAATAGCTATTTCTACGTATGTTTACAATTATCTAGCTGATGAATTGTCACAAATTCCTCAGAATAAAAAGGCGGCACTAAACTATTATATCTGTTTTTCAGGTATTTTACAAAAGGGTATGTATTCATATAAATGCAAATTAAAGGATTCAAGATTACTTGTATTAGAAAAAGAGTAAAATAAATAAAAATTGACAAATAATATTTATTTGTATAATATTATTAACATAAGGAGATGACTTTATGCCTAAGAAATCAATTGTATTATTACCTGAAACAGAGGAAATACTTGAACAAATGGGGATGCAGATAAAATATGCAAGACTGCGGAGAAAGCTTTCAGCAGAATTAGTGGCAGAACGTGCGGGTATCAGTAGGGCAACTTTGGTTTCAATCGAGAAAGGGGCATCATCGGTAGCGATTGGATGTTATGCGGCGGTATTACATGCGCTTAATTATATGGATAAGGATTTATTGCTGATTGCCAAAGATGATGAATTGGGACGTAAATTGCAGGATTTGGATTTGCCTGTAAGAAAACGGGTGACAAAGAAGGGATAGCTATATGCAGAAAGAAAAGAAAATATATGTGTTTGCGGATTTTTTGCCTTTTCAAAACGAATTAATTGGTACCATTTATGTATCGCAGACGAGGGGGAAAGAGTTCTATTCATTTGAATATGAGCAAAGCTGGCTGGAAAAAGGAAATATGATGTTAGACCCGGATTTACAGTTATATAAGGGCAGACAATATATAAATGATGATAAAAATATCTTTGGAGTATTTGCTGATTCCTGTCCGGACAGATGGGGAAAACGGTTGATGAAGCGGAGAGAAGAACTTCGGGCAAAAAAAGCTGGGGAGAAACCGCAAAAACTCCTAGAGAGCGATTATCTTTTAGGCGTATATGATGAAGCAAGAATGGGAGGACTGCGATTTAAAACAGAGCAAAATGGGGAATTCCTTTCAAACGATAAAGAATATGCAACACCACCTTGGACTTCTTTAAGAGAGCTTGAACAAGCCTCATATGCTTTTGAAAATGACGATACAGGTTTGGAAGAAAAATGGTTAAAACAACTAATAGCTCCCGGTTCTTCACTTGGCGGAGCCAGACCTAAAGCTTCAGTAATGGCGCCGGACGGTTCATTGTGGATTGCTAAGTTTCCGTCAAAACACGATGATTTTAATTCGGGTGCATGGGAAATGGTTGCGCATGATTTGGCGATGAAGTGTGGATTAAATGTACCGGAGGCGAAAGTTGAAAAGTTTTCCAAATTAGGAACAACATTTTTGGTAAAGCGTTTTGACAGAGTCGGAGCGCAGAGAATCCATTTTTCATCAGCCATGACAATGTTAGGAAAGAAAGATGGCGCAAATGCGACAGATGGAAGCAGTTATCTTGAGATTGTATCATTTTTAAAAGCGGACGGTGCAAAACCGAAGCGGGACTTGGAAGAACTCTGGAAACGTATCGTATTTAGCATGGCTGTATCCAATACCGATGACCATTTTAGAAATCATGGATTCATATTATCTGATGAAGGCTGGGAATTGTCGCCGTTATACGATGTAAATCCGGATATATATGGTGAATACTTATCGTTAAATGTCGATGCAGATAATTCCAGTATCGATTTTGAATTGGCAGTACAGGCAGCACCATATTATGGAATAGGAAAAAAATATGCAGTGCAGGAAGTTGATAAAATTAAAAATACTGTTAGGGAGAATTGGAAAGAATTGGCTAAGAAATATGGCATCAGCCGCGGTGAGATAGAAAGAATGAGCCCGGCATTTAGAGAATGTGATAGGTAAATATAAATGAATTCTACTATAAACACAACACTCATTCCAAAACAAAACATTTACAATTCCCCACAACTTGCTATAATAAACATTGATTTGTTCAAAACCATGCAGAACAGATATTGCTGAAAATCAGAACAAAAAGGTAGGAAAGAACACGAATGGATATTATAGGAAAATTTGGAAATATGGTGGGAAACGAAGCGTTAAAAGACCCTGACAAAGCCCGCCGTCTTCTGCTTGCCGGATACCGGCTTCAGGAGAAAAAACTACAGCTTTTTCCGGACCGGGAGCTTCCGCTGTCCGGGCAGTATGCGGCGCGGGTGGTCATGAAAAATATAATTCAGGCACTTGCAAAACCGCAAAATTCGGCAATGATGAGCATTTTCGTTCCGGGAGAACTTCTAACGGCGGCGGGACTGACACCGTATTCTGTGGAAGCGCTGTCCTGTTTTATAGCAGGTACAAAATGTGAGCAGATATTTTTACGCAAAACCGAGGAAGAAGGATTTCCGGAAACCATGTGCTCATATCACAGAGTTTTTCTGGGCGCAGCGCTGACCGGCATTTTACCGGCGCCGAAATGTATGATTTATACCAATCTTGCCTGTGACGGAAATATGATGACATTTCCTTATTTAAAGGAAAAATACAGCTGTCCGGGCTTCTATATTGATGTTCCATATGAAAAAACGCAGTCTTCAATCAAATATGTTGCAAATCAGCTAAAAGAACTGAAACATTTTCTGGAAGACATTACCGAAAAGAAAATTACAGAAGAAGCGGTGGAAAATGCCGTTACAAACAGCAGAAAAGCGGCGGCACATTTTAAGAGCCAGCTTGCTTTGCGCAAAGACCATGACCCGGTGACATCTCTCACCAATGAATTATATGCGATTTTTATGTGTCATCTGCTGGCGGGGTCGGAAACATCGCTTAAATACACCGAGCTGCTTCTTGAAGATGTAAAAAATGCACCGAAGGGGGAGGGACTTCATGTTCTTTGGATGCACATTATGCCGTTTTTACAGCAGCCGGTGAAAGAGGCATTTAATTACAGTAAAACCATGCACATCAGCGCATGCGATTTTGTAGCAGACGGATTCCGTGAAATGCAGGCAGATGACCCATATGAGGCAATGGCGGAGAAAATGGTTCACTGCATTTATAACGGAAGCGTAAGTGAGAGAATCCAGATGGCAGAAAAACTTGCCAAATTAACAGATGCAGATGGCGGAATCCTGTTTGCACACTGGGGCTGCAAGGGAACCATCGGGGCATCCGGTCTGATAAAAAAGGCATTGGAAGATGCAGGACTTCCGACAATGATTTTGGACGGCGACGGTTGCAATCCGGCAAATACCAGTGACGGACAGGTGTCCACCAGACTTCAGGCATTTGCGGAAATGCTGGAAAAGAACAAGGAGGAAAAACATTCATGATTCATTATGTTTGTAAATATACCCCGACAGAACTGTTTCAGGGCTTTGGAGAAAAATGTGCGGTTTTGGAAGAAATGCCGGAAAATTTTGAAATGTCGGACCAGATTGCCCATGCAAATCTGTGCGGCTTCGGAAAATCTGTGATTCAGGCGGTGCTGGAAGGAAAAGCAGAGGAACTGGTGCTTGTCAACTGCTGTGATTCTATGCGGCGCGTGTATGATATTGTAGAAAGCACCGGAAAATGTAAATTTCTTTATATGCTGGATATTCCGCATGACGATGAGGAATGTGAAAAAGTGAAATTTGCCGCGTCAATCTGCCGGTTGAAAGAAGCTTATGAAGAATATTCCGGAAAAAAATTTGATAAATCACTGTTTTTGAAAGCATTTGAACAAAAGGATACCGAAAATAAACCGTATATTGGTGTGCTGGGCGTGCGTGTGAGCGGCGTGCTAGAGCAGATGATTCGCGAAAATATCCAGATGAACGTAGAAAATCTGACCTGTACAGGCGGGCGCAGGCTGGCGGTGATTCCAGAAGATATGCAGAAAATGGACGAAGAAGCAATGTTTCTTGCATATGCGGATGCACTGCTTTGCCAGATGCCGTGTTTCAGAATGAACAACAGCACCCGCAGAAACCGGCTGTATCTGGACCCGTATTTAAAAGGAATCATTTATCATACAATTAAGTTTTGTGATTATTACGGATTTGAATATGCAAGCATCAAAAAGAACATCAAAGTTCCGATGCTTAAAATAGAAACGGATTTTACAAGTCAGAGTGCAGGACAGTTACTGACGAGAATTCAGGCATTTTCAGAAACGATAGAAGGTGCGGAGGACACCAATTCGGGAAAGGAAATCAGCGAGGAGGCAAAGAAAAGAATGGAATCAGGAGTTTACTATACAGCCGGAATTGACAGCGGTTCAACCAGTACAGATGTGGTCATTTTGGATCAGAACGGAAAAATTAAGTCGACAATGATTATCCCGACCGGCGGCGGGGCAATGATGAGTGCGGAAAAGAGTCTGGAACTGGCGGTGGAAAAAGCCGGTATTCAAAAGGAAGAAATCGTAAGAATCGTGACGACGGGATACGGACGCGCTTATATTGACAGCGGCGATGACAGTATCACAGAGATTACCTGCCACGCAAAAGGGGCGCATTATCTGAATCCGCGGGTGCGTACGGTCATTGATATCGGCGGACAGGACATTAAGGCAATCAGCATTGATGAAAACGGCGCGGTAAAGAATTTCCTGATGAATGATAAGTGCGCGGCGGGAACGGGACGTTTTCTTGAAATGATGGCAAGAACGCTCGGACTTTCACTGGAAGAAATGAGCACAAAGGGACTGGAGTGGAAAGAAAATGTTGTGATTTCCAGCATGTGCACGGTTTTTGCGGAATCAGAAGTGGTATCCCTCGTTGCCCAGAATAAAAATGTGGCAGATATTATCCACGGCTTAAATGTTTCTGTCGCTTCAAAAGTAGGGGCGCTTGCCGCCCGCCTCGGAAAGAACAATCCGGGAGAATATATGATGACCGGCGGCGTTGCCAAAAACAAAGGAATCACCAATGCCCTCGAAGAAAAGCTCGGCGCAAAGCTGTATATCTGCGATGAAGCACAGCTATGCGGTGCGCTGGGAGCGGCACTGTTTGCGTATGAGAAGTGTAAGAAGGGGGAATAGGCAGATATTGTTGTGAATTTCAATACACATATCTTTTCTATTAAGATAGATCGAGAAACTGCCACAGATACAATTGGTTTTATTCCTCGATTTAAAACACCTATTTTGGTAAATATGCTGCTGGATAGAGAATATATTGGTATGGATAATGATTTAGAAATTAGTGACAAGGAAATTCTAATAAAAAAAGATAATTACAAAGTTATTGAAAATATTATTTGCAGAAATACAATATACTGTGTCTATGCGATATAAAAGAAAAGTACAAATGTGAATTTATGGAGAGATTATGATGAAAAAATCATTATGCTATTCTGCAATAACGCTTGCAGTAACTCTTGTTATTGGTCAGATATTACTTATTTTGTTTTCTGAAGGAAATTCAATTGGTTCATCTGTCTTGTTTATTTTAATGAACTTAACGCCAATGTTTGTTGCGATTGCTTTTGCAAAATCAGATGGGCGGAAAGCAGTGCTCAAAGATATGTTTTTGCAGAGAGAGTCCATCTACTCATATATCTTGGCAATCGGTAGTGTATGCGTATATTATGGTGTTTCATTTATAATGGGAAATATATCGTTGACAGGCGGAACAATTATTTCAGTATTGGTATATATGCCATGGACAATCCTGCAAGGTGGATTAGAGGAATGTGGTTGGAGATGGTATTTGCAACCAAAGTTTAATATAAAGTCATATGTATTAAAAATGTTCTTAATATCAATCGTGTGGTTTTTATGGCACATTCCAATTTATAGATTACCTTGGATTACAGCTGGATCTAGTAATTATCTAATATTCTATCTAATGATATTAGGAAATACATTTATGTTTGGAACAATAAAAGAATATTCCAAAGGTGTGTTGCCCTGCGTAATCGCACATATTTTAATAGATTCGCTAGCTGCAGCGATGCTTGTAGGAAGCAATATTGTTAAAATTGGAATATTGGTAGCGTTTGAAATGGCGATATCTATTTTTATAGTTAAAGTAAGAAATAGAAAGTGATAACTTCCAATCTGGCAGTGAGATTGGAACTCAGCGACAACTCGGAATTTACAGAACTACAAAGAAAGGATACATATTATGGAAGGAAGATTAATAGCATTTGTTATTTGGGTAATAATCGGCGTATTATTTATTGTAATGGGCATTTATGATTTTAATTCCAAGAAAGCAAAACCTTTCGGTTTTTGGGCAAATGCTGAGGTAGCGCCCATAGAAGATGTGAAAGGCTATAATCGTGCTTTGGGCATATTGTGGTGCGTGTATGGTTGTTTTGTTTACGTTAATTGGATTGCCTTTATTAGATGGTCAGAATTCGGGTTTGATTATTATACCTATATTGGGTGCAATGCTTATTAGTATTGCGGCTATGGTAGCGTATGTAGTAGGTATTGAACCCAAATAACGCAAAAAGAAATAAATGGAAACTTCCGGTTTGTAGGGGTAGAAAAATCAGGAGTTGTGGAGGTAATTTTATGCGAGTATACGAAAATAAAGAAGAACTCAAAACTGAAATAAATAAAACATTTGAGAAGTATATTGCAGAATTTGATAATATTCCAGAAAGCTTAAAAGATAAAAGAATTGATGAAGTTGACATAACGCCGGCAGAAAATCTTGCCTATCAGGTGTGATGGACAACTTTAGTTCTTAAATGGGAAGAAGATGAAAGAAATGGGCTTCAAGTAAAGATACTATCGGATGAATTCAAATGGAATCAACTTGGTGAATTATATAAATGGTTCACAGATACTTACGCTTATTTATCATTGCAAGAGTTAAAATCTACATTAAATGAAAATATTAATTTTATATATGTAATGATTGATTCATTAAGTGATGAAGAATTATTTAAACCACATATGAGAAAATGGGCTGATGATGCGACTAAAACAGCAGTGTGGGAAGTTTATAAGTTTATTCATGTGAATACTGTAGCTCCTTTTAAAACTTTCAGGAACAAAATTAGAAAATGGAGGGAAATAGTATTATAAATTACAGACAGTAAAGTTAAAAATTTCATAAATGGGTTATCAAAGGCGATAGAAAAACTATCGTCTTTTTATTTGAAAAAAGAAAGGAGTGTGTGATGGTATGTATTTATTTGATGAACAACCTATAGTCGCGAATAAAACTCTTGCAAGAGAATTAGGATTAATCGAAGCACTTGTACTACAGCAGATCAATTATAGGATAGAAATAAATAAAAAATCGGAAAAGAATTACCATGATGGGAAATACTGGACATATAATTCAATTCGAGCATGGCAAGAAAATGACTTTGGCTATATGAGCTTTGATACAGTAAAAAGAACTTTTTCAAATTTAGAAAAAGTATTAACAAAATTGGAAGAAAAAAGATTGATATTCAGCCTAAACAAGAAGTATTCAACTTCAAGATTACAGAAGAAACACTTCCTCAAAGGTTATCTCCAAGTGAGAGGTTAAATAATACCATTTTGCTAAAATGGATTTACTTCGTACCTTATGGACGCACAGATGATATGGTTGTGGATATCATATACTAATCGTGTAAGAACAACTTTAAGCATAATACTTATATTATTATACCATAGTTTGGAAAAATAAAAAATTATATTTCATCAACGTTTCATAAAAGCTATGTAGAATGTTATTGAAAGCAGTTATGAAATACTAAAAAATAGAAAGGAGTAGTTAGTAAAGTGATAAAAAATGCTATAGCATATATTACAAGAAAGAGAAATCGAACTTTAATAATTTTTATCATATTGACTATAGTTCTATCTTGTTTGTATTCTTGTTTAACAATAATGAAATCAAGCAATGAAATAGAAAAGACTTTATATGAAAGTTCTAATTCTTCAATTTCAATAACAAAAAAAGATGGTAAATATTTTAACGTTAATCAATTTAAAGATATTGAAAAAATAAAAGAAGTTGAAAAAATAATAATTCAATATGATGGATTAGCAAAACTAAAAGATGCTAAAGTAGTTAGCGGAGAACAAAGAATAAATAGAGAAGATTTATCTGACGAATTTAAGAATGTTGTTTCATTCGAAGCTACAAATAATACTAAAAGAAATATTTTGTTTAGCAGTAGAGTGTTTACAATTAAAGAAGGAAAAAATATAGAAGAAAATGATAAGAATTCAATTATTGTTCATGAAGAATTTGCTAAACAAAATAATCTAAAATTAGGTGATGAAGTTAATCTTGAATTACTTGACATTGAGGAAAGTGGTAAAATAAAAAGTCATAAATTTAAAATTATAGGAATCTTTTCTGGTAAAAAACAAGAAACATATACAGGATTATCTTCTGATTTTAGTGAAAATATGGTGTTTGTAGATTATTCAACAAGCCAAGAGATATTAAATAAATCAGAAAATAACAAAATTGCAAATAAAATTTTAATGTATTCTAGTAGCGCAGAATCTACAGACTTAGCCTTAAACAAATTGAAAGAGCTTAAGATTGATGAGTCAAAGTATTTTGTTCAAAAAGATTCTAATGCATTTGAAGAGTCTTTAGAGTCAGTGAGTGGAATAAAACATATGATAAAAATAATGACTTATTCTATTATGTTAGGCGGGATTATTGTTCTTTCATTGATTTTGATTCTATGGTTAAGAGAAAGAATTTATGAAATAGGTATATTTTTATCTATTGGAACATCTAAGATACAAATTATAATGCAATTTATATTCGAGTTAATATTCATATCGATACCAAGTATAATATCTTCCTTATTTTTAGGAAATGTATTACTAAAAGTAATTGTAGATGGATTCATTAACTCAGAGGACTCAATGATTTCCGGTGGAAGTTTAATAAATAATAGTAGTTTTATGTTAAATATAACAACACTTGGACAAAGTTATTTAATATTAATAAGTATTATTGTTTTATCAGTTGTATTTGCTTCTTCATTAATATTAATCAAGAAGCCTAAAGAAATATTATCAAAAATAAGTTAGGAGAAAATTATGGAAATATTAGAAATAAAGAATGTATCATATAGTTATGCCAATTCTAAAGAAAAAGTTTTGTCAGGAGTAAATCAAAAATTTGAACTTGGGAAGTTTTATGCGATAGTAGGAAAGTCAGGAGCAGGAAAATCTACACTTCTTTCCTTACTTGCTGGACTTGATAAACCTCAAACAGGACAAATATTGTTTAAGAATGAAGATATACAAAAGAAAGGATATAGTAATCATAGAAAAAATAATATATCTTTAGTGTTTCAAAACTATAATTTAATAGATTATTTATCGCCGATTGAAAATATTAGATTGGTGAATAAATCAGCAGATGAAGGTATCTTGTTTGAACTGGGCTTAGATAAAAAACAAATAAAAAGAAATGTTATGAAATTATCTGGTGGACAGCAGCAAAGAGTAGCTATTGCCAGAGCATTGGTATCAGATGCTCCAATAATACTAGCTGATGAGCCTACCGGAGGGGTTCAGTTAGTAGTATAACAATCACAAAAAAATAATATGAATGTTTTTGTCATGGTCAACACGGATTTCCTTGACAATGGAACGCCACAATTCACGCCTCTCCGGTATAGACAAAGAATCATACACACTTTCAAAATCCATTTTCAAAAAGTTTTTCAAATACGATAAATCCTTGACAGGTCGGGAATCCTCTGCATTTATTTTCTCAAGCTGCATCAGCAGTTTTTCTCTATCAAGTTTGAACTCGTCCATTGTTATGAGGTCGTTCAAATACAGGTCTTTCAATTTCTGCATTTTTCCCTCAACACTCCGGCGTTTGGCATCGGTACGCAATGCCGGAAGATTTGCAACCTCGTATTCTGCAATATAGTTTTCCAGTTCCGGACGGATGCGTTCGAGGAGCATCTTTTCAAGGGTTGTCTCAAATACAAGTTTTCGGTTCGGGCAGCGGTGCAGGTTCACACCCTGTCGACAGCGGTACACACTGTATTTATATACGATTCGTGTTCCGTCGGCACGGACACGACCTCTTGCACGTTGCTGACACCCGCTCATGATATGGTCACAGTCATCACAGACAACGAGACCACTGAAAATATAATCGTGCTTTTTTCCACTCTTGATGTTGATTTTGAGAAGTCTCTGCACATCAAAGAAAAGGTCACGGTCAATGATAGCAGGACAATAATTTTTATTGTCACGAAACTCACCGATGTATTTCGTATTTGTGAGCATATTTTTGAGACTGGCAGCAGAGCGGACAAGTCCGAACTCACTCTCCATGTACCGGAGTGTCATGCTCAAGTTTCCGGTCTTGCGGTAGTATTGGAAGATAGCAACGGCAGTCGGAGCATCGTCATCCGGTACAAGGTGTTTATTTACAATCGTATATCCGAGAGGAGTTGAGCCGGAAAGAACCTCTCCGTTGTCAACCTTGTCATCGAACACGCCGAGGATTCGGTCAGAATCATTTTGAGCCTCAAGTTCTGCCCATATCATTGAATTATTAACGAAAGCACGACCGTGAGGGGTTGAGGTGTCAAAATAAGGCTGCTCAATGGCAGTCCATGAAACACCGTGCTTGTCAAGAATGTCCTGCGTGTTCAGATAATGACGGAGGTTTCTGAACCAACGGTCAAGACGGGTGAAAATAATGAGGTCAATTCTACCTGCACGGACATCATCAATGAGGCGTTGAAAGTCGTCTCGTTTCAATTTCTGTCCGGAGATTCCGTCATCAATGTATGTGTCAACGAGAATCATGTTCTCATGACTGTCTATGTATTTTTGCCCTGTTGCTAATTGGTCACGCATGGAATCTCCGTCCTTGACCTGTTTGTCGGTCGAAACACGGATATAGATTGCCACACGGAGCAGGATTTTCTCGACAGGAGCGGTTGTTTTGCGTCGCATTTTATCAACTCCATTCAAAAAAAGGTATAAAAATAAAACCTATGCATAAGCACGGTTTTATGATAAAATGAGACTTGCGGGTGACATTTTATCGCCGTGCTTATACGGAGGTATATGTTGTCAAAGAGCGGTTTCCATTGGCGTGGAGGCTGCTCTTTTTTTATTTACATTTCTATTCGTTCAAATGACGTTCCTTGACGATTTTTCTATATTTGCGACCGATAATGACGCAAATCACACCAACGGCAACAGCCACGATTCCACCGACAGGAACAGCAAGCAGCAGAAACAATCCTAAAAGTGCAAGGATAACACCGAGAACAATCATGAGTGTTCCACAAACATTATACATGCGGTCGGAGTATTCCTTTTTCTGCGGAACGGTATGAGGAACATTTGCAGCAGATTTTTGGGTTGTCGATGCTGCCTCTTTTACAAGGTCAGATACACTGACGGTCGTTCTACTATAAACTGCGTTGTATGCTGCCTTTTTCGGGTCGTTGACGATTCCCATTCCTTTTTTACCATAAAGGGGATTGACCGCCTTTTTGACCTGCCGTTTGACTTTTCCGGTCGTTCGTGCCTTGATGCTTTTCTTGACATTTGGTTTCCGGACACCGTATTTCATGAACACACCTCCATTTCTATAACTTTTCGTTCTGTACACTTTCCTTGAGAAAGGAGGTGAGCAGGATGAAAATTCTCGTTTGGGAAATGAGAACCTCAAAAGGGTTCACATTGATGGAGTTATCGAAGAAATCCGGAATCGGAAAATCTACGATAAACAACATCGAAAACGGTAAGGTGTCGCCGACATTATTTCAGCTTGAAATGATAGCGATTGCATTAGGCGTGAAAATCACCGACCTGTTTGAATCCGAATACAAATAATTGTATCACATTGCAGCGGGATTCCGGCAGCAGGAGGAACGATTTCCACGATTATGGAAATCAACCTCGATATTTCCACAATGATGGAAATATATGATACACTGTAATCGGAAAGGGGGTGTTCCCCTTGAATTACAAAGAGGCTATTGTTGAAATAGTCGGGAAGATACAAAACGAACGCATCCTCAAGAGGATATATAAATTCGTGGCGTATCTGTACACCCATGAGGCTGACAGTTGAAAAGACTGTCAGTCTTTTTCTTTATCTTGCGTGAATTTTATCGCCTTTTTCATTAGGCGGTCGAGTGCTGCGATGTCATCATCGCTCAACTCAAGCATGAATTTGAAAAGGTTTTTTCGTGCCTCGTCCTCACCCGCCATGATGCGGTCAATGCGTTCGATGAAATCATCGTCATTGTCAATGAACATCTCACCGTCTCCGGTAGTCAACCACATATAGTCAACATTAAATTCACGGCAGATTGCTTTTGTCATTTGTTCTGTCAAATTTCGGTTGCCTTTTTCTATGTTGGAAATGGCAACTTTTGTCACGCCGAGCCTATCACCGAATTTCTCAAGCGTGAGACCGAGAGTGTTTCTTACTTCTCTGATTCGTTCGCCTTGTGTCACGTTGAATCACCTCCTCTATTTCCTAAAGCATACCACGGCAAAAAACAAAAATCAATAAAAAAGTAATCAGAGATAACAAAAAACTATTGACAAAGTAATCATAGATAAGTACAATGTAATCAAAGATAACGAACAGGAGGAACAGGAATGAGCAATGCAGAGACATTGAACCAGTACATAAAAGAATTATTTGATTATTGGGATGGAAAAAACGATGATTTTGAACCTATTCCGATACCGAAAGAAGTCGACGACGAAATGCAGAGAGATTCATTTTATTAAAGCCGAAACGGGGCAACAGTCGCCCCGTCAGCGTCCGGATGGCGACCGACGCTCTGACGATGGCAAGCCGAGAGACAGCGTCAGCGATACCGTGGGAAACATGGCAGCGGGTGGACTTGCTAAAAGGTTCACGGTTGGTCAACAGGTTTTCAATGATTTTTTAAGGTGAAAAGTCATAACACGGTAGACATAGCCGGAAAGCAGGTGGACGGGATGCAGAGACCGAGAGAACCACCAGTGCAGGAAATCACATAAAACACTATCAACAGAGGAGGTGTTGAATCATGACGAGAAACGAGAAAAAGACGGCAATCGAGAACATGGCAGAAAGATTCATGAATATTTCCGACCTTGAGGGAAAATCAATGGCAATCATGGTCATGTCTGCATACGCAGAGGGCAAGGCAGCAGGAAAAGTCGAGGAGCGTCGCAGATGGGAACAGAAAGAGGCGGTTGCAACGACCGCCTAACCGAACACGAAAACAACAGGCAAGAGCCTTTTTAATAGATTGGAGGTGCAGCAGGTGAGTGAACAGAACATCAAGAAATTTTATGAGACATTAGCGAGAATCATTTCTGAACGTGAGCAGGTGAAAATCACCGTGAGCGTCTCAAAGAAAGAAAAAGCAGCATAAAGACAAAAAAACGGATGACCGCTGCGAACGGTCATCCGTGTGTCAATCGGTGTCGATTGATATGTTTCAAACTAAGAATATTATATCAAATCTGACACGAAAAAGCAACTCAAAAACGACCGGAAAGGTCGGGAAAACAAAGGGTTTTCGGAGGTTTTGTCGTCCTTGTAATAGATACTAACAAGTCTACGAAAACATAACAGGAGGATTGTGTCAGATGGGAAGAAAAAGAGGGATGCAGTTTATCCCGTATGATTATGAGGCAGCATATAACAAAGCGATGGAGGACATGCACGAATGGTTCATTGAGAACCTGTTCCAACATCGAAAGAAAGTGATATATGCACTCAAAGAGATAACAGCAGGAGACCAGTTTGAAATTGAGATATATCCGCAGTTCCGGAGCATGGATGAAGTACCTCCGGAGGGGAGGACAATCAAGAAAGACAACAACAAGGCTCAAAAGAATCTGAATGACAAGAACGCAAGGAAATACGTTGAGAGGTTAATCAACGAGAATTTCAGTGACCGTGATATTTGGATGACATTGACCTATGATGACGCACACCTCCCACCGGACGGGGATGTTGATGCAGCAATCAAGAATGTGCAAAAGTACATCCGACGCATCAACTATCAGAGGAAAAAGAGAGGTCTCCCGAACGCAAAATATGTCTATGTGACCGCATACAATCCGGATGCGGAAATCAGATGGCATCATCACATTGTCATGGATGGTGCGTTAGACATGGAGACAGTTGAATCCTGTTGGAAACAGTCAAGCAGGAATGAGGTTCGCAGGTTACAGACAGATGAAAACGGTCTGTCCGGTATGGCGAACTATATCGTCGAAGAAAAGAACCGTGTTCCGTCGGAAAAGAGATGGAACAGTTCGCAGGGATTGAGAGACCCACGAATCAAGGTCGTACACTCCAAACGTCCGGCAGCAGGAGGCAGCTATAAAAAAATAGGGTCATTTGTTGACGGTATGGTCAAAGATAGGGATTCAATACCGGAGATATTAAAAAAGTGGTATCCGGACATGGATTTCACGAACGCAAATGTGTACTATAACGATTTTAACTGCATGTTTTACATACATGCACGAATGAGGAAAAGGAGGCTACAAAGTGAAAAGACGGAAAAGACGGGCAAGACATGCAGGACGACGTGATGCGTTCCATTTGACAATGATTGCGGTATTGATGACGGTGTTGTGCTTGATGATAGTGAATATCAAAGAGCCGGAGCAGACCGAGGAGGAGCAGCCGGAGACGACACATGCGGAAGTGGTACAGAATCCGGAAACAATCGTGCAGACAGCAGAGGAGACCGAAAGCAAATACAAGGTTTTCGATGGTATGTCCGAGGACTGGGGGAGCGATGACCTTGAGGGATTCGTGCTTTATAAGTTACCGGAACAGTATGCGGATAAAGGCTATTTTCCGGAGAAAATGCAGATATACACAAGATGTCTATGCAAGCAAAATGACGTTCCCTATGCCCTTGTACTGGCAATCATTGAGCACGAATCCGGATATGAATTTGACAAGGTCGGAGACGGCGGGCAGTCAAAGGGATATATGCAGATATATGAGAAATGGCATACTGACCGGATGAAACGGTTGAACTGCACCGACCTCATGAACCCATATCAAAATGTGAGGGTCGGGATTGATTTCCTGTCGTACCTACTCAAGAAATACGGCACGGTGCAGGATGCACTTGCAGCGTACAACTACGGTGAAAAGGGTGCGAGGGAACATTTGTGGAGCAATGGCGTGTATGTCTATTCATACAACAGTGCAATCATGCAGAGAATGAAAGAGATTGAGGAGGTGGTCGGGAAATGAGTTTTGACTGGCGACCGGAATCAAAAGACAGGTATTTCAGAAAAGCCGAGGCAGCAGTCAAGGCAGCGGGATTCGATGACATCCTGCAAATCAGCAGAGAACAGTTTGCAATCACGAAAAGCACGGTCAAGGTGTATTTCAAGCCGATTCCGAGAGAGGGAAAGACCCGCCGATGGTGGGAGGCAAAGAAAAGCATCGCAGGGATGCAGGAGCAGTCCGGAGGGCGTGACGAGTTCGGCAGGAAAAAGAAAACCATTTTTATTCATGCCTATATGGTTTTAGAAATGGAGGAGCAGGACAGGTGAGGGCAGGAGAAATCATTGAAAGAATCAGACACATGCTCAAGGTCAAGGACTGCAAACATGTATGTCTGTTCTGCGAATATTATGACATGTGCAAAGAGGAGGCGAAAGCGAATGAACATGAGATATGCAAAGAGAAGTGAGGACACGGAGCAAATCAACGTCGTGTCATGGGCGGGATGGAACATGAACCGTTATCCGGAATTAAAGTGGTTGTTCCATGTGCCAAACGGAGGCAGTCGAAACAAACAGGAGGCAGTCAAATTCAAACAGATGGGTGTCAAGGCGGGCGTTTCTGATTTGTGCCTCCCGTACCCGAAAGGCTCATACTGCGGGTTATTTGTAGAAATGAAATTCGGGAATAACAGGCAGCAGGACACACAAAAAGAGTTCCTTGCGGATATGGCAGCAGCCGGACATTTTGTTGCAACCTGCTATTCGGCAGAGGAGGCAATCAAGGTCATTGAGGAATATCTGAATTTGTCGGATGCGGTACACATGGAGAGAAATCTGAACATGAGCATCCCGAACAACAGCATCCTCAAGGACGGGAAAATCAAGAATTGAGGAGAAAAGCGATGAAAGTATTGATTGCGTTAGGTATTGCAGCGGTTGTCATGCTTGCAATGGTATTTCTTGCGGTGATTTTATTCGTGGCAGCAGTTGCGGTCGATATAGCGTCCGAATTTATGGACTAAAAAATATAACAGGATAACAGGAGGAAACAACATGAGAATTATTGCGGTAATGTCACCAAAGGGAGGAATCGGAAAAACGACGACATCCGATTCAATCGCCTATATGTTGGGCGAGGAGCAGGGAAAGAGAGTGCTTGTGTTAGACGGAGACCCGCAGGGCGATACATCAAAGACGTTCGGGGTATTTGAACCGGACGGAATCGGAATGAGTGAGCTGCTTGAGAAACATGAATGTGTCGGCGGTACATACAAAACGGGTGATTTGATTCGCCCGACGGAATACTCACACGTTGACATCATTCCGGCGAACGGCTATCTCATGAAAACGGACATGAATTTGCTGCTCAAGTCAGAGGACAATCAAGTCACACGATTGCGTGAGGCGTTGGAGGAGGTAGCAGACGCATACGATTATTGCATTTGTGATTGTGGTCGACTGCTTGACATGGTGGTCATCAATATCCTCATATCGGCAGAGTTAATCATTGCACCCGTAAAGGTTGGAGGATATGAAATCGAGGCATTGCAGAACCTTGAGGAGCAGATTGAGGATTTGAGAGACATCAATCCGGATTTGAGAATCAAGGCACTCATGACCATGCGACAGAAAAACAAGACCTCTCTTGAGGTTGAGGAGTGGTTGAAAGCAGATTCCGGATTTGACATGTTTGTCACTCCGGTTCGCCGTTCCATCGTTGCGGAAAAATCAACAACGGCAATGATGCCACTCCCGAAATTTTCAAAGCGTGGGATTGTGTCTCAAGATTACAGATGTGTTGTGCATGAGTTACTCAAGGAAATGGAGGGGTAAGACATGGAAAACGAGACAATACAAATCCTTGAGTTATTCGGAGGGATTGGGTCGCCTCGATGTGCCTTGAGAAATTTGAACATTCCAACGAAAGCAATCGACTATGTGGAAATCAATGAAAAGGCGGTGCGTTCGTACAATTCGATGTTCCGTGAGGAATTGGCATATAAAACACAAACGGTTGTCGGATGGAATCTAAAACCGGACATTCTGATTCATGGCTCACCTTGCCAAGACATGAGCATTGCAGGACATCAAGGAAAAGCGACAGGAGAGGGCAGAATCAACCGAGGCAAAGGTTCAGACGAGGGGAGCGGAACACGTTCCTCTCTCATGTGGGAGACAATACACATCATTGAGAATATGGGCGAATGGAGACCTCGTTATGTGATATGGGAAAACGTGAAGAATGTGAAATCAAAGTACATGAGACCGAATTTTGACAGATACATGGTTGAAATGGAACGGTTGGGATATACGAACAATTTTGAGGTACTGGATGCAAGAGAGTTCGGATTGCCACAGGCAAGAGAGCGGGTGTTCACGGTTTCTGTTCTGAATGGAGAAAAATTTGAATTTGATGACCTCATAAGAACGCCGATGCGTACTTTGCAGGAGTTTCTTGAGGACGATGCAAGCGTTCCGGATGTTTACGATGTGACACAACCGTCTGTCCTTGCATGTATCGGAGAAAAAGGCATCCGCAGGGCAACGGTTATCAAAGATTGTGCATATACCATCACAACGAGACAAGACCGGACACCTGCACAGGTCATCGACCGAGGCGATGGACGCTATCGCTATTTGACCGAACGTGAATGTTGGCGATTGATGGGTTACACGGACGAGGATTTCGACAGGGCGAAAGCAGTGCAGGAAAGAAACGGAAAATATTACAAAGCATTATATGACCAAGCAGGAAACAGCATCGCCGTTCCAATATTCGAGAGCATATTCAGAAAAATTATTTTGCATGAGGTCGCATAAGACCGGAAAAGGAGGAAAGCACATGGGAAATATTGTGAAAACAGCAAAATGCAGATTCTGCGGTCAAATGACGCAGATTGAGGCAGACGAAGAACTGACAGCAGCACAGGCAGAGGAACAGGCAACAATGACATGTAACTGCACAGATGCGGTTGAGTATCAGAAAGAGAAACAGAGGAAAGAAAAGGCGATGCAGAACGTCGCTACATTGTTCGGAGAGGCAGCAACACCGGACAAGAGATGCGGAGAGGGAATTGTGAAGATTCTCAAGGCAGCAGTTGAGGAAATTTACACCGGAGGACTGGCAAAGGTCACGTTGAACCTCCGTGGAGGCGTGAAAGCCTCTATTTCGCAGAACAGCAAGGGCGAAATCAACGTCGAACGTACCGAGACAAAAAAACAGAAACTCACAGAGTAATGACAGGAGGGTGAACAGATGGCAGCAGGATTCAGCGTGAAAGACGCACTCAACAAGAACAGCAAAGCAGGGATTGACGAATCTCCGAGAGCGAGATTCCGCACAAAGGACATTTCGATTTTCAAGATGTACCGCAACGACATGAATTTTTATAGTGTTGCAGACATCGAAGAACTGGCAGGAGACATCCTCCTGTCCGGTTTGAAACAGAACCTCGAACTTGTATATGCACCGTGCGAAAAAGGCGAATACAGAATCGTCGCAGGTGAAAGACGGTGGGAGGCTCTCAAGTACCTCGTATCAAAGGGATATAAAGATTTTGAACTTGCAACCAGTAAATTGACCACACCGCAGGACGATGACGAGGAACAGGTTGAAATCATCATCGCCAACTCATACCGCTCAAAGACCATTTCCGACATGATTGAGGAGGAAACACGCCTCAAGGCATCTCTTGAGCGTATGAAAGCAGCAGGAAAGAAAATCAAGGGGTATGACCTGCAATCCGGACGTTTGAGGGATGTGATTTCCTCAATGCTACATGTGAGCAAAACAAAGATTGCACAGATTGAGGCAATCAATAACAATCTGATTCCGGAATGGAAAGAGGAACTCAAGAAAGAACGCCTCACATTCTCCGCAGCTTATGAATTGAGCGGAATGACGGAGGATGAACAGCGTGAGACATTGGGGAAATTTTCAGAGACCGGAGAACTGACACACAAAGAAGTGAAAGACATGAAAGAGGCGAAAGCAGCAGGGCAGCAGGTGTCAAAATCCGACACGGAAGAAAACGGCATGACTCCTCCGGAGGCAAGAGCGGGCGACGATTATGAGACACCTCATCCGGAGGGAATCACATCTCTCTGTTATTCCTGCACCGAATATGAGACTTGCAATGTTAAGACCGGAACATGTACCTCATGCGACCAGTACAAGAACCGTGCAGAGGCATACAAGACCGACGAACAGAGGTATTCAGAGGAACAGGATGCAATCGACCGTGAGACAAAGAAAAAACTCCGTGAGATGGAACAGGAGGAGAAGATGCAGAAACTCCCATCAACAGCACCGGAGGAAATAAAGACAATCAGAGTGTCACAGGACAAATTCGAGGAATACACGGGAGAATATAGGAAACCGTACATGATAACAAAAGACGACGGATTCAAGGTCGGAAATGTCGTCAAATTAGTAGTATTTGTAGCAGGTAAAGCAACCGGAGAGACGGCAGACATGAGAATCACCTGCAAAGACGATGACATCACATGCAGCGGACTGTCAGACGGTTGGTGCGTTATCGGTTTAGGCGTGGCATAGAGGAGACAGAATGAGTTATAAACAGAGACACCCGTATTTGATGCAGCTTGCATATATCATCAAATACAGTTTGAAGAATTGGAGGAAAAGACATGAATAACATCAAAAGAGGCGAAATGTTCTATATCAGCAGAGGGGGGGTGTCGTATAGCGGGAGCGAACAGCACTCCGACCGTCCGGCGGTCGTTGTAAGCAATGACAAGAACAATGAGAACAGCAATGTCGTTGAGGTTGTATATATGACCACGCAGCCGAAAACAGACCTCCCGACACATGTAACAGTGAGGTCAACAGGCAGACCAAGCACCGTTTTATGTGAGCAGGTCTATTCGGTATCAACAGAACGCATCGGAACGTATATCGGGGAGTGTTCAGACAAAGAGATGGAGAACATCGACATCGCTCTCATGATTTCCTTGCAGCTTGACGGCAACATGAAAACCTCGAAGAAATACAATGAGACAATCAAAGAGCAACAGGAGGAAATTGACCACCTCAAAACAGAAATCGAGGAAATGGAAAAAGACTGCAAAGAACTGATTGAACAGGTCAACCAGTATGCAGCAGCCAACACAGAGAAAAATGAGAAAATCGCAAAAATGGCATCATCAGAGGAGACAATCAGATTGCAGACAGAAAGAGACACATACAAGACCATGTATGAACAGTTACTCAACAGATTAGTGAATGGAGGAGCAGCATGAACAAAAGTACATTAAAGGCAGAATTTATCAATGCAAAAATCAAGGATGCGAAGTACATCGGAGTGAGCATCAAGACGGAGGGCAGCAGTCAGCCGGAAATCATCATCAATCCGAAAGAGAATTTCGATGCGAAATTTGATTATTACATGGAGGCATACGATGACGATTTGATTCTGATTGCATCAAAGGGCAAAAAGGACATCCGCATCGTGGCAGCAGGACACGGAAACCGATTCGAGGACATTGAAAACCAGTTAATCGGGGAAAAGGGCAAAGGTTGGAGAGAATTGATTGCAGGAGCGATTGACAACGCCTATGACCGTTTGATTGCAAGCACACCTCCACAGACGGAGGAGGAAAAGACACATTGCGAAATGATAAAAGAGGCAGTCAAGGGAATGTTCATCAATGAGAGCAGGACGGCAGCGGAGGCAGAGTTCATCAAGACCCATATTGTTGATTATGAGAAAATATTCGATGTCTGCATGAATGGAGATGACCTTGAGTTCAAAAAAGGACTTGTCAGATTGCAGAAAATGCAAAATGAATATGTGATGCAGAGAGAACGGGAGGAAACGGCAAATGAATAAAGTCATATTGATGGGGAGACTTACAAGAGACCCGAATGTCAGATATACGCAGCAGAACAGTTCACAAGAATCCATGTGCGTGGCACGTTACACACTGGCAGTCGACCGCAGAGGTGCAAGAGACGGGCAGCAGTCAGCGGATTTCATTTCCTGCGTTGCATTTGGCAAAAACGGCGAATTTGCAGAGAAGTATTTCAAACAGGGAACAAAAATCGCTATTACGGGCAGGATTCAGACGGGTTCATACACCAACAGAGACGGTCAAAAGATATATACGACCGATGTTGTGATTGAGGAACAGGAATTTGCAGAAAGCAAGAAAGCAGCGGGAGAACAGGAGCAAAATGCGGGTTATACGGATGCAGGTGACGGGTTCATGAACATTCCGGACGGTGTTGACGAACAACTCCCTTTTGCGTAAATGGAAAGGAGGAGCGTGATAATATGGGAATTATGAGCATCGTGAAAAATGTGATTGAGCATTTCAGAAAAGCCGGAAAGACAGAAAATGAGATTTCGGGCATGATTGAACAGGCAGCAGACAGGGCGACAGTCAACAAAGGCGTTACAGAAAAAAAGGAATATAAAAGACCGGAAATCAAGGTCGAAACATCGGCAGAACAGTTCGTCGAGGCAGTCATGCAAACGGGTGTCACAGCGGAGCAGGTAAAAACGGCAATTATGAAAATGTGCGATTCGCAAAGATGCACAAATCGCCAAAACACGAATAACTGGCGTAAAATGCACGGTCTGCCTATGAGAAGAAAGCAGAAAGCGAGGAAAAAGCATGAAAGAGGAAAAAGAGCAGACAGTCATTGACAAAACCCTGCTATATCTCGAAAACTATCGTGAAATGGAGCGGTACATCAAAGAGGCGGTATCAGAGACCTCTCAAGTGCCGGATATAGGCAAATACAACATATCAGCAGAAAGAGCGTTCCTGCAATCGGTTAGAGAGTGCCGTGCAGAGACGGTCATTCTGTTCGAGCATCTCAAACAGGCTCTTGCATCACTCAAAGAGGATGCAGAGGCAGCAGGTGAGGGGTACAAGTACGACACACTTGAGGCAGTCTATATCAAGGGCAAGACATACGAGGATATAGTGAGGGAGACAGGATGCGGACGCAACTCACCGAAAAAGTGGTGCAAGGTCATGATTCAACGCCTGTCAATCAAATTATTCGGTGCAAAAGCGATTGAAAATGATAAAAACGGAGTGAAAACAGGGTGAAATGAGGGTGAAAATAGGGGTAAAAAGTGGGTGAACAAAAGGCAAAATAAACGTGATAATATGTTAGCGTGAACAGTTGAGACGAGCGATTGCAGATATGCAGTCGCTTTTTTCTTGCCTGTTTGCCCTCCTGTTATATGCGGGTAAGTGTACACAGTAATGTGCATAACTGCCCGCCTCTTGTGGATAACAGGACAGGAGAACCAATGAAGAGAGGAGAACGCAGATGCTTTTGAAATCATGCAGGTGTGGCAAGTTGATTCCACAGTCAGTAAAGATGTGCGAGGAATGTGAGCAACGGCAGCAGTCGAGGCACATGATATACAACAACACACGGCGAGACAAGAGAGCAGCCGAGTTCTATGTGTCAAAGGAATGGCGGGCGATGCGGGAGCGTATCATTGAGGTCTATGACAACGTGGATATATACGCATTGTATGTCGAGAATGAACTACTCACATGCGAACCAGTACACCACATAGTTGAACTTGAGGACGACTGGGAACAACGCTTGAATCCGTTCAACCTCATACCTCTCAACCATAAGACACACAACACAATCACTGCTCTGTATAAGCAGAGCAAAGCGAGCATGAGAGCAACACAGAAACAGTTGAGGTCACTGATTGAGTACCACTTTCGAGAGGCGGGGGGATATAAAAAAGTTTTGTGCGATTCATTTCTAGTCGCACCCCCTCTTTTGTTTGGAGAAAACTCCCCACGGGAATTTCAGCAGAAAGGTACATCCGAAAGGGGTGTCAGAATGTGACACAAAATCACTGAAATGTTGACGGAAAGGGGGTTTGTTGCTACATGGCAGGACAGAGACAACCCACGGATTTGGTTGTTATGAACGGGCGAAAACACCTCACAAAAGCAGAAATTGAGGCACGAAAAAACGCCGAGGTTGTAGCACCGAACGACAAAGTGAAACCTCCGTCATATTTGACACCGGAGCAAAAGAAAAAGTTCCGGAAGATTGCGAAAGAATTACTTGAAATCAAACTGATTGCGAATGTTGACTGCGATGCACTGGCGAGATTGCTCATTGCACAAGACCAGTACATCGAAATCACGCAGCAAATCAGAACAACTCCATTGATGGAGGATGTTCCGGTATATGAGACAAAGACGAATCCGGACACGGGAGAAAAAGAACGTGTGCAGGTCGGTACAAGGCAGGTCGTGAACGGTGAACGTGAGCGTCTCATGATTATTCAAGACCGCTGCATGAAACAGTGCAGACAAGGAGCATCGGATTTCGGATTGACAGTCTCCTCACGCTGCCGTTTGGTCGTACCGAAACCACAGCAGCAAAAGCCGGAGAATAAATTTGCGAAATATGCAAATTAAGGTATGGCGAAAGCAGGAGAAACACAAGACCGCTGCACACAATACGCCCTTGATGTTGTTTCGGGCAAGATAACAGCCGGAGAATATGTCCGACTTGCATGTCAAAGACACCTCGACGACATTGAGAAATCGAAAGCAGCACCGTACAAATACTATTTCGACGTTGAAAAGTCAGAGGAAATCATCAATTTCGCAGAGGAATTGACCATTGCAGAGGGCGAAGAAAACGAGCATGTGACCGCATATCCGTTCCAGTGCTTTATTTTAGGGTCGCTCAACGGGTGGAGAACAAAGGAAAAATCATACAGACGGTTCAGAACGTCTTATGTGCAATTAGGCAGACAGAACGGAAAATCGTTCATCAACGGTATTTTGGCATGTTATTACGGGAATTTTGACGGGTACAAGTACGGAAAAATCTTTTGTACGGCTACCAAGCAAGACCAAGCGAACATTGTTTTTGACGAGGTCGCAAAATTCATCAATTCGGACGAGGATTTGTCGGAATGGTTCAAAGTGCATGACCACAACCACACGATTGACTGTCTGTTGACACATTCAGAAATCAAAGCGTTGTCCGGTGATACAAAGTCACTTGACGGACACCGTGCATATTTAGGAATTGTCGACGAGTATCACGCACACAAGACGAATCAGATGTACAAGCTACTTGAGGGAGGTATCAAGAAACTCAAGTCGGCGTTGATTTCGGTCATCACAACAGCAGGGTTCGACCTCAAATCACCCTGTTATAAATTGTATGAATATTGCTGCAATCTGTTAAAGGGCGTTTTTGAAAACGACAGTCAGTTCGTATATATCGCACAGATGGACGAACATGACGACAGATATGTTCCGGAGAACTGGATAAAAGCAAATCCAATTCTTGAATTTGACAGGGATGCTCTTGAAAACCTCATACCGATTGCACATACCGCCCGTGATATGGGCGGGGAGGATTTACGAGATTTCCTTGTAAAGCAGTTGAATATGTGGATGCAGTGGTCAAATTCACTGTATATCAAGGACATCGCAAAATGGAAAGCATGTGCCGTTCTAAAATCACTCAAGGATTTCAGAGGGTCAAAATGTTACGTCGGGGTTGACCTGTCATCCGGAGGCGACTTGACATCAATCGCAATCGTGATTCCGTTCATGGTTGACGGAGTAAAGAAATATTTTGTACACACACATTCGTTCATTCCGTCCTCAAGGGTGGATGAACACATCAAGACCGATAAAGTACCTTATGACGTATGGATTGAAAAGGGTCTTGTGACAGTGACCGAGACACTGGGAGGAATAAAGACAGATTACAAATACATCATCAAATATCTTGAGGATTTGGTGAAAGAATACGACCTCAAACCGCAGTTGATATGTTATGACCCGCACAACGCATCGGCGTTCCTGTCAGACCTTGAGGCGTTGGGATTCGATTCAATCTCTGTTACACAGACAGCGAAAGAGTTGAACGATGCGACGGTTGATTTCAGACTTGAGATTTTGGCGGGCAACGTGGAAATCGAGGGAATAGAGGTCGGAAAAGAGGGAAACAAGATTGTTGTTCCTGCCGATGGTTTGCTTGTGTGGTCTATCGCAAACGCAAAGACCATCTCAAATAACTACGGCGAAATAAAAATTGACAAAGACATCACGACAGAGAGAATCGACCCGATTGACGCTATCATCGACGCATGGAAACACGCAATGAAAGAGGAATACCGTCCGGATGTGAATGAAACTGTCAATGAATGGCTTGAGCAATTTGAAAAATACATGAAGAAAGGCGGTGAGAAATAAATGAATCCGTTTCAGAGATTAGGAGTGAAAATTTCAAATTGGTGGAGAGGAGAACCACAGGACAGCGGAGGCGTTGTGACACTGAACTCACCGTCGTTCCTTGAGCGGATAGGACTGAAAAGAAAAGGGAAACCGACATCAGAGGTCACATATTTCACATGTCTCAAGATGCTGTCGGAGACCCTTGCGAAAATGCCTATCAAATATTATCAGAAAACGGACAAGGGAATCATTGAGGCAGAGGCGACGGACACATCAAAGCTGCTCTCAAAAAGACCGAATCCGTTTATGACACCAACGACATTTTGGAACACGGTTGAAATCAACCGCAACCATTACGGAAACGCCTATGTGTACATAAGAAAGAAGTTTGACCGCAAGAAATACGGCGGTGAAATCAAAATCGTTGATTTGTGGGTTATGCAGTCAAATTGTGTGCAGATAGTCGTTGACGATGCGGGAATATTCGCAGGAGTTGGGCGTTTGTGGTATGTCTACACAGACCCGACATCCGGTCGTCAATATGTGTTCAGTACAGACGAGGTCATGCACTTCAAAACATCATTCAGTTTTGACGGAATCACAGGACTACCAGTGCAGCAGATATTGAGAGACACGGTTGCGGGTGCATCCGAATCACAGGCGTTCATGAATAACTTGTATGAGAGCGGTCTGACAGCAAAGGCAACTCTTGAATATACCGGAGAACTGAACGAAAAAGCGAAAACAGCACTTGTCAAGTCGTTTGAGGAGTTCGGCAGCGGGGCGAAGAATACAGGAAAAATCCTGCCTGTTCCGTTGGGGATGAAACTCACACCTCTCGACATCAAACTGACAGATTCGCAGTTCTTTGAACTGAAAAAATACAATGCACTGCAAATCGCCGGAGCGTTCGGGGTGAAACCGAATCAAATCAACGACTATTCAAAGTCGTCATACAGTAACAGCGAAATGCAGCAGTTATCATTCTACGTTGACACAGAACTGTTCATAATCAAGCAGTACGAGGAGGAAATCAATTTCAAAATACTGCCGGATGAAGATGCAGACGACGGATATTATTACAAATTCAACGAAAAGGTATTGTTCCGCACTGATTCAAAAACGCAGATGGAATATTTGAGAAACGGTGTCGGGGGAATGATTATCAAACCGAATGAGGCAAGACGTAAACTCGACATGGAAGATGCGGAGGGAGGCGATGTTCTGCTTGCAAATGGCAGCATCGTTCCGTTGACGATGGCGGGAGCAGCATATTTGAAAGGTGCATCCGAACCGGATGAAACCGAAGAACCGGAGCAGCCGGAAGAAAAGACAGAGCCGGACGCAGAGCAGCCGGACACAGCAACAGAACCGGACGAAACCGACGAGGCAGAGGACGAGGATGAACAGGAGGGAGGTGAATAATCATGCCAAAGAGACGTTTTGATTTCACAAAGAAGAATAAACGCAGCGGAAAGGTCGAAAATGTCGGCTATTTGGATTTAGAGCAGGACGAGGAACAGAGCAGATGTTCCTTGTATTTCTACGGTGACATTGTATCGGCAACATGGGAATCCATGTGGTACGAGGAGGACAGATGCCCGCAGGACATCGCAGATTTTCTCAACCAGTTAGATGGCTATGAGGACATTGATATTTATTTCAATTCCGGAGGTGGAGACGTATTTGCAGGACTGGCAATCTATAACCAGTTAAAACGATACGACGGACACAAAGTCGGCTATGTCGACGGAATGGCTGCATCTATCGCATCGGTCATCATGTTCGCTTGCGACGAACTGCATTTTGCAACAGGGGCACAAGCAATGATTCACAAACCGTTGTGCATGGCATACGGCAACGCAGACGATTTCAAGGCAGTAATAAAACAGTTGAATCTCTGCGAGGATTCAATCCTTGACGTTTACATGGAACATGTGCAGGAGGGTGTCACAAGAGACAAGATTCAGAGCCTCATGAGCAATGAGACATGGTTCGACAGTAAGAAGATGCAGCAGTATTTCAATGTCGAAATCGAAGAAAAGGCAGCAGCCGCAGCGTGTGCATCCGACTATTTTGAGAAATACAACAATATTCCGGAGGCACTCAAGGGAACTGAAAAAGAAAACATTGTCGATGCGGTGCTTGCAGAACTGGAAAAGAGAAACAGTGCAGCAACACAGGCAGAGGAACAGAGAATCGAGACAGAAAAGCGGGAGATTCTCGATGATTTATACCTTTACGGTATGTAAGAAATGGAGGACAGAAAGTCATGAATAAGGAATTACAGAAGTTATTGAAACAGATTAACGACAAGAAAAATGAAGTCAAGAGCCTTGTGAACGACGGAAAACTCGACAAGGCAAAGGCAGCAAAGGAAGAACTCAAGGAGTTACAGAACAGATTCGACCTCCTCTATGATTTGGACGAGGACGAGCAGGGCAGTATTGAGGACAAGGTCAACAAAGGCACTGCAAAGCAGGTCGGCGGTGAGAAAAAGGTTGACAAAAAGAACCTTGTGAAAGCGTTCGTCAACATCGTAAAAGCGGGATTCCTGCACAGAGAGGCAGACGAGGCAGATGTTGAGGTGTACAAGAACGCACTCACATCCGACACAACCGCAGGAAGTGAGGGAGAGGTCGGAATCGGCGTGACTATTCCGGAGGACATCCGAACAGACATCATCGAACTGCGTCGTTCATCCGACAACCTTGAGCAGTATGTCAATGTTGAGGGGGTTGTGACAAAGACCGGAACACGAAACATTGAGGTCGATGCAGAATCAACACCGTTCGACAACGTGGACGAGGCTGCGGATTTTCCGGAGATGGACGAGCCGGAATTTTTACCGATTGAGTACAAGGTCAAGAAAAAAGGTGGAATCCTCAAGATGACCGCCGAACTGCTTGAGGACACAGCAGCCAACATCATGGCGTACATCAACAAATGGATTGCGAAAAAGACAAAGGCAACCCGCAACGCAATGATTCTCAAGGTACTCAACGAAATGACAAAGGGAAAAGAGGTCACAGTGGAGAACCTCGACAGTCTCAAGGACATTTTCAATGAGCAGTTAGACCCTGCGATTGCAGAATCCTCAATCGTCATCACAAATCAGAGCGGTTTCAACTACCTCGACAAGTTAAAGGATAAGGACGGAAACTATATTTTGCAGAAAGACCCGACACAGCAGACAAAGGGAAAGATGCTTTTCGGAGAATACAGAATCGTGAAACTGTCAAAGAAAACACTCAAGTCCACACCGATTATGAACAGCGATGGTCATACAATCGACGGGTACAAGCATCCTGTTTTCTGCGGTGACTTGAAAGAGGCTATCACACTTTTTGACAGAAATGTTCTGACAATCGACCTCAATGACAAAGGTGCGGGGTTATGGGATAAGGACATGACAGGTCTCAAGGTTCGTGACCGTTTCGATGTGCAGGCGGTTGACAAAGATGCAGTCATCAAGGGCGAAATCACAGAGGTTGTCAACGGGTAACAAAGCAGCAGGGCGGTGAATCCGTCCTGCTATTGAAAGCAGGTGAGAAACATGACGGATGAAGAAAAAGAGAAATACAGAGACGGTCTGATTGCCACATGCAAGGTATATTGTCACATCGACTATGATGACGACATGGAAATCCTTGAATTGATGTTTGATGTGACCATGCAGGAAATGACGGAACTGATTCCGAATTTCGACCAGTACAGCCTCACAAGCCGTCAAAAGCTGCTTGCGTTTATATCCGTGAAAGAACTCTACGACAACCGTGACAAATACCGGAGCGACACGAAACTGCTTGCCTCTGCTGCCTCCTCAATGCTTTTGAAAGAAATATACGGAGGTGCAGCACAATGACGGGCAGAATCAAGATAATTCGCAAGGTGTCGAGCGTTGTTGATGGCAGACGGCAGCAGGAGGAAACGGAGTTTTATTCCTGTTGGTGCGAGGTCAAGAGTTTGGGAACAAATGAGAAATACGCAGCCTTGCAGACCGGACTCGAAAACACAATCGTTTTTGAGACACGAACGTGCGACAAGATGGAAGAAATCCGACTGAATTTGAAAGAGTTCTATGCGGTGTACAAAGGCGTTGAGTTCAAGATATATGATGCGTCTCCGATGTTCACGGACGACAGGAAATATCAGTTGAAATGTAGAGCAGGAGCATAGTGTCATAATCTGACACCGGAGGGATGCGATGAAAATTGAAATGGAATTTCAAGGATTGCAGGAACTTGTGAAAGCGTTTGAAGATGCAGCAAGCGACGAGGACATCCGAGCGGTCAACAAAAAGATTGTTGAGCAGGGTGAACCCGTCGTGAAACGCATTATGTCGGGGAAGATTCCAAAATCGGCAGATATAAAGTTGAGCGGTCGAGGATTCGGCTCAAAATCATCGGTCACATCACACGCAGCGGACAGCGTTCCACTGGGGGCGGTCAAGGTGAAAGACACCGGAGCGTCAGCGGATGTCGGATGGGAAAAGTCGGATAATAGTGAACACTTTTATGTGAAATTCATTAACTGGGGAACTATTTACAGACCGCCTCAAGAATTTATCTATGCGACAGGGCGTGAGGCAGATGCGGAACTGCAAAAAATCGCAGAACAGGAGTATCAATCCTATTTAGATAACACAATGAAATGAGGTGATAGCGTGAACAGTCCGGACATCATAAAAGACGCATCGGGTGCGTTGCAGCAGATTTCAGACAGGGGAATCACTGTCATGCAAGGGTGGTATGACAAGAACATCCATAAAACACATGTGACCTTGTGGGATTTGGGAGAAGTCGACGAGAACTTTTCAGATGATGATGCGGAGGGAGTGACGCTGTCATTGCAGGTCACTATTTTTTCAGAGAGTGACGAGGTTGAACTTGCGAGGGAAATCAAGAAACTCATGAAAGAAAAAGACTTTTCGTTTGAGGGCAGGAACGGAGACGATTCCAAACCGGAGGACGGAATCTATATGAAAGCACAAAGATTTTCAAAATTTTATGAAATGGAGGAATAGACATGACTGAAACAGTAACACCATTAAGCGAAACAGTAACACAGATTGTCAGAAGTAGAACATGCGGTTGTAGGGATTTCTACATCGCAAAAATCACACAGAATGATGCAACAGGATATGTTGCGGGAACTCCGGTGAAACTGGCAAGAGCAATCAAAGCGAAAGTTGATGAAAAATGGACTTCTGAAAAGATTTACTCCGATGACGGAACGGAGGAGGTCATCAACTCATACGAGGGAACAGAGGTCGAACTTGAGGTCAATGCACTTGCACCACAGGACAGACAGATTTTATTCGGGCAGTTATACGAGAACGGTTTCCTCATTAAGACAGCCGACGACAAAGCACCGGAGGTCGCTGTCGGATGGCGTGAGAGAAAACTGAACGGAAAGTATGATTTCAAATGGTTATACGCCGGAAAGTTTGCAGAGGGAATCAGTGAGGAGGCAAGCACAAAAGAGGGCAAATTGTCTCCGACAACAAAGAGCATCAAGGGTTCATTCTACGAGAGAAGTCTTGACAATGCGTATGAGATTTCGGTCGATGAATCAAATCTTGTGAAAGAGAACACAAAGGCAGCAGAAGCAATCAAGAGTTGGTTTTCAAAGGTGCAGGAAAAGAACGACGCAGCAGCGTAACAAGGGATATATAACAGGAGGATAAACCATGAAAAGAAAAATCATCATCAGCAACAAAGAGTTCACAATGCCGAAAATGTCGATTGATACATACACGGAGTATCTCGATATTGCGGAGCAGATTGACACACATCCGAGATATACAAAACAGGACATTGAAATAATGGAGATGTTTGTCTGCAAAGCATACGGAGACCAGTTCACTGTTGAGGAATTAAAGAATCCGGAGACCGGACTGGATGCAGCAGGTTTGATTCTTGAGTTCCAGTTCATTGACGCAGGAATCGGGGAAGAACTCACCAAACGCATGGAGAAGATAGAGAAAAATTTTCAGAGTGGCAAGTGATACCGGAAATAGAGGTCACTTGCAGCGGGAAAAGATATTTTATCAACTCCATAACAGTGGAGCAGTACAAAAAATATGTCAGTCTCATGGAGAAAAACAGCACGGAAAAGATTTCCGGAGTGATGTTTTTTAATACAAAGATAATGCAGGAGTTGTTCGAGAATGAATTGACACTTGCGGAAATCGGGGAGATTGATGCGATTGATTTTCTAACGGCAATCAAGACGGTTCATTTTGTGATGCAGAACATAATTGCAGAGAAACTATTGAACATTGTCGAGGTTGAACAGGTGGAGAAAGAAAAGTCCGCATTTGACGAATACGACCGTGAAAACGGATATGAGGACGAGCTGGAAGAACCGGAGGAAAATCAATGGAAAGTCTGCGGGGAGATTGTCGACCGTGTTGTAAAAATTGCGATTCGGCTTTTGAAAAACTCATACAGTCAGTGCATGAAAGAAAACATTGTCACGTTGTTGGAATACTTGCGTTTTGAATTAGACACAATCAACGAAAATCAGTAAGAGAGGAGGCGACCGAATGGCTTATACAAGCGTCAAAATTTCTGCAAATTCAAGTGATTACCAGTCACAAATGAAATCGGCAGCAGCACAAATGAAAGTCCTGTCTGCGGAATATACGACGGCAGCAACGAAAGCAAAGTTGTTCGGTTCGGAAACAGACAGCCTCAAGGCAAAAGCCGAATCGCTCACTCAAAAAATCACGGTGCAGAAAGGCATTGTGCAGTTAAATAGTGAGCAACAGGAAAAGTTGACAAAGAAACTGTCAGAACAGAAAACAAAGCAGGAGGAACTCAAGGGAAAGATTGACGCTGCGAAAGAAGCCTATGCAAAGTCGACAGAGGAGACGGGGAAGAACTCCGAGCAGTCAAAAGCTTTAAAAGAGGAATTAGACAAACTCGAACAGGAGTACAAGGCAAATGAAACGGCAATCGGGAAAACAGAGACGGCTCTTGCAAATCAGACAGTAAAGACAGAAAAGTCAAAGACTGCCCTCATGAATATGGAGGCAGAACTGAAAAATGTTAATGAGCAATTAAAAGACAATAAACTTGAAAAATTTGCGACTGCTTGCGATACGGCAGGAACAAAGATGGAGAGTTTCGGAAAGAAAATGTCGGTTGTCTCTGCCGGAATTGCGGGCATTGGTGCAGCATCAATCAAAGCATTCACGGAACTCGACGAGGGTTATGACACCATAGTAACAAAGACCGGAGCAACCGGAAAGGCACTTGAGGGGTTGACAAAGTCTGCGGATAATGTTTTCGGAACAATGCCGGAGGATATGTCAACGGTAGGCGAGGCAATCGGAGAAGTCAACACAAGATTCCACACAACAGGAACGGAACTTGAAAAGACCTCAAAGCAGTTCGTACAGTTTGCATCAATCAACGGAACAAACGTCACACAGTCAGTTGACCAAGTTGACAAAATCATGAAAGCATGGAACGTCGATGCATCACAGACAGGAAACCTGTTAGGATTGCTCACAGCAAAGGCACAGGAAACAGGAATCTCTGTTGATACATTAGAGGGATACGTCCTCGACAATAACGCACAATTCAAAGAAATGGGATTGTCGTTGCCTCAAGCAATCAATTTAATGGCTCAATTCGACGCAAACGGTGTTGATTCAACTCAAGCAATGGCGGGTCTGAAAAAAGCATTACAGAACGCCACATCAGAGGGAAAATCAATGGACGAGGCGTTGTCAGATACTATCGGCAGCATCAAGAACGCAAAGACAGAGACCGAGGCGATGCAGATTGCAACGGAATTGTTCGGAAAAAAAGGTGCTGCGGAAATGACAAAGGCAATTCGTGAGAACAGAATTGACCTCACCAGTCTTTCATCATCAATGGAGGAATACGGTTCAACAGTCGAGGACACCTACAACGGAACACTCGACCCGATTGACAATGCAAAGGTTGCAATGAACAACGCAAAACTGGCGTTGTCAACACTGGCATCCACAGCACAGACATCCGCAGCACCTATGATTGAAAAATTGACCGGAAAGATTCAAGAGTTGACAAAATGGTTTACGTCGCTCTCTCCGGCACAACAAGAAACAGTCCTCAAAGTTGGTCTTGTGGTTGCTGCTATCGGTCCGTTGTCAATCGGATTCGGAAAAGTGGCAAAGGGAATCTCCGACACGGTAACGACCGGACAGAAATTTGCGTCCGGAGCTGCAAAGATAATCGCAAAGATTACGGCAAAGACAGCAGCCACGGCAGCGGGAACGGCAGCAGATACGGCAGGAACAGCAGCCACGGCAGCACATACGGCAGCCACAACAGCAGCCACAGCAACAACCGGAGGAATGACGGCAGCACAGACCGCATTGAACGCAGTCATGAACTTGTGTCCGATTATTCTGATTGTGACACTGATTGCCGGACTGATTGCAGCAGGTGTCGCCTTATACAAAAACTGGGATACGGTCAAGGAAAAACTGTCCGAATTATGGGGCAACATCAAGGAAAAATTCAATGCAATCAAAGAGACCATCACGGGAGCGTTCACGAAAGCGAAAGAGGCGGTCACAAATAAGGTCAAGGAAATCGGTGACAGCATAAAAAACAGCACAATAGGACAAGCAGCCTCGAAAGTATTCAACGGCGTAAAGGACACAGTTCATAATGTCATGTCGGCAGCGACCGAAACGGCAAAGGAAAAACTGGGGAACATGAAAACCGCCTATGAAGAAAACGGAGGCGGTATCAAGGGCGTTGTCGCTGCCGGATGGGAGGGAATCAAAGGATATTATTCAGCAGGATTCACATTCGTTGATAATTTATCCGGAGGAAAACTCTCTGAAATCAAATCAAAATTCTCTGAAAAGACATCGGAAATCAAAACAAAGGTTTCCGATGGTTGGGAAAATATGAAAACTACCGTCACGACAAAAATGACGGAATGGAAAACCAACGCATCGAACAAACTGAATGAAATCAAGTCAAATTTTTCGACAAAGGTTTCAGACATCAAGTCCAATGTCTCGACAGGTTGGGAGAATATGAAAACCACCGTCACGACAAAAATGACGGAATGGAAAAATAATGCAACGAATAAATTGACGGAAATCAAATCCGGATTCTCCTCAAAAGTTTCGGAGATAAAATCAAAATGGTCGACTGATTTCACGAATATAAAGGACAAAGCGACCTCCCTCATGGAAACAGCAAAGTCCAATGTGTCAACAAAACTCGACCACATGAAATCCGCATACAGTGAAAAAGGCGGGGGAATCAAGGGAATTGTGTCTGCTACGTTTACGGGCATAAAAGACACAATGAACTCTCTCATGGGTACGGCGAACACTCTGACAGGTGGAAAACTTGACAGCATCAAATCGGCATTCTCAAGCAAATTAGCGAGTGCGAAATCGACCGCATCGTCTGCGATGGAGAGCATCAAATCATCATTCTCCTCAAAGATGGAATCCGCACACGGAGCGGTGACAGGTGCGTTGTCAAGAATCAAATCGGCGTTCAATTTCAAATGGTCATTGCCACACTTGAACCTGCCTCATATTAGCGTGAGCGGAGGGAAAGCACCATACGGAATCGGAGGAAAGGGTTCACTCCCGTCATTCTCGATTCAGTGGTATAAATCCGGCGGTATCATGACAAATCCGACTGCGTTCGGAATCAACGGCAGCAGCCTCATGGTAGGAGGCGAGGCAGGCGACGAGGCAATCTTGCCACTTGCAGAATTTTATAACAAATTGAACAACATCCTCGACAAGAAACTGGATGCAGTTCAAAAATCAAATATTGTGTATGTGACGAATCACACATACATCGACGGAGACGAGGTTGCAAGCAGAACCGTGTCAAGGGTTGATGCACAGATGGTCACAGACAAAAGGAAAGGGAGGTAAAACAAGGCGATGAAGATAAACGGAACAGACATCAGAGCGTACAACGCAAAACAGTTGACCGCCGATGTGCAGCCTCCCTCAATCATGAATAATTATGAATGGTTGTCGGGAGCAACACTCCCGACAGAACTTGAGACAGATGTTCAGATGGGTCATTTGAAACTGTCAATCTATTTCAAGGGCAAGGACAGGAACAGCATCATCCGTTCTGCATCAGAATTTATGATGAATTTCACAAAGCCGTGCAGGTTGGAACTTGACGGCTACAAAGGAACATATATCGGGTTCATCACATCAAATGACTATGAGAAAAAGAATGTGAAACAGAGGTACGTCGTAAACGTGGAATTTGACGGCTTTTTCGTCGATGACGACCTCTCAATCACATTCGACGGGAAAACCTCCGCATCGTTCTATAAAGTGGGTACAAGAGACACTCCGTGCGTTGTGGAGGTATATGCAAAAAGCACCTTGACGAATTACACAATCACCGGACTGGGAGAGGACATCATTGTTGAGAGTCTTGCAGCAGGAAAAACGGTTGTGATAGATGCAAAAACCGGACTTGTGACGATAGACGGGGCGAACGCATTTGACAAGGTGGATTTGTGGGAATTTCCGGTATTAAAGGCAGGAGAAACGGCACTCATATTCTCCAACACAAAGGCAAGAGTGACGGTCAGATATACTCCGATGTGGATTTAGGAGGTGAGAGCGTTGCAGATTTTTGATGATAAAAAGAAAAGAATCGGAACACTGTCCGGATTCAAGGATAGGGCAATCACCACGACACTGGATTCCGGAGATAAGGAATTGACGTTTGACTATCCTGCATCGGGAGCGTTGGTTGACCTGCTCAAAGAAGAATATTATATACGCACTAAAACGGACGAATTTGTTCTCAAAGCAGTCGAAAAAGGGGAACAGTTCAACAAATACACCGCCGTCCTCAACGTGGAGGAATTGGAGGGAACGGCGTTCCCGTATGGGTTTGAATCGGATGAACAGACAATCAAAGCGTGTCTTGAGTTTGCGTTCGAGGGTACGGGGTGGCATGTCGGAACATGCACAGTCACAAAGAAAAGAACCATTGACGAGCAGGAAAGTGTCACGGCATGGGATGTCCTGCAAAAGTGCCTCACGACATACCGTTGTGAGTGCATCATTCGCTCACTGACAAAGACAATCGACATTTATGACAGGATAGGAAGTGACAGAGGGTGTTATTTCATGGAGGGATTGAACCTCCGGAAAATATCTTTGAAATCCGACACCTATGATTTTTATACAAGAATCTATCCGATAGGCAAGGACGGCATCACGCCGGAATGGTTGACCGGAAAAGATTACATCGACAATTTTCAGTATAGTTCCAAAATCAAGGCGTATGTGTGGAAAGATGAGCGATACACCAACACCACAAGTCTGATTGAGGATGCGACGGCAAAAATTGAGGAAATGTCACGACCATACAAGGCATATACTGCGGAGGTGGTCGACCTTGCGAAAGCGTCAGAAAAATACAAAGACATTCTTTCATACGGAATCGGAGACACGGTCACACTTGTGTCAAAGAAAACCAGAACGAAAGAAAAACAGAGGATTGTCAAAATCACGGAATATCCGGAGACATCGGAAAAGAATACGGTTGAGATTTCAAATGCGAGAAAGACATTTGCAGAGATTCAGAAAGAGGAGACAGCAGCAGCGACCGAGGAGGCAATCTCAATCTCCAACAGGGCAACAAAGAAAGTCCTTGAGAACTATTTGACCACGGAGGAGATTGAAACCAAAATCACGGCATCGAAAGAGGCAGTCGAGGCGGGTGTTGCCTACACTCTAAAAAATTATTATACATCCGTGCAGATGGATTCCTTGATAAAAGCCACAAAAGAGGAGATTTCTCAAGAGGTAAAACATGTTGAGGAAAACTCAATGCACAACTATGTTGTGAATGGAGATTTTTCAAACGGACTTGATGATAATTGGTACAACAGTAATGAGACGAACAATGCCGTGATGGATGTGTCCGGTTTGGGTACGGTTGCAAAAATACTGAAAACATCCTCAAGCAGTTCCTATATACGGCAGAATTTAGGGAAAATACCTGCGGGAACATATCGTGTGAGATATAAGGCAGCAACAGCAGCAGGGTACGAAAGCACGGCAAGGGTGCAGGTGGGGGCATTGGGAAGTTATTCAACGACATCCTCCGGAATGCTAAAGAGTAAAGAGTTCACGACGATTGAACGTGAAATCACGGTATCAGAGGGAACAAAATATATTTACATTTACGCATACACACAGAACGCACCCGTGTATATCACGGATATTGAGGTATTAGGACTGTATTCATTGTATGCGGATGCAAAGATTCAAGTGACCGCAGAGGAAATAACCTCCGAGGTAAAGAAAAAAGTCAACTCCGATGATTTCGGAACGCTAATCACACAGAACGCATACAATGTCCGAGTTGCATTCAATAACGGCAGTTCGTACATGCAGTTTGATTCGACAGGAATCACGATGTACACAGGAACTATCACAGACAACACAAAAAGAACACGATTCGATTACAACGGTGAACATTTCTATCGTGACGGAAAATATGTCGGAAAAATCGGAACAAACACCATGATAGGGAATGACAGTCAGAGAGGACTTGTGCTTGATATAGAATATGACACAGCATATATGTCATGGGCGAACAAGGAAAGTGCAAACGGCAGTTCATACATGATGAAATGGGCGTACTGCACACAACAGTGCAACAATTATGAGGCGAATATGCTACATGCAGGGGCAGACATTAACATGCACTATTATAAATTGAGAAACGTGAGTTTTGAAGATGGTGCAATCAATGGAACATTGACATTCAAGCAACCTTTAGCAGTGAACAGCGATGGAACATTGTCAAAATGGTCAACAGCAACATTGACATTCAAGAATGGGATTTTGATTTCGGGTGCGTGGAGTAACGGATAAAACAGGAGGAAAAACAATGCAGATGAATGACGAAAATATTCAAACAGAGGAAATCAAACAGGCAGCAGAGCCGGAGTTCAAGTTTCCGGATGATGCGGAAAGCACATCAAGACCAAACGAGACAGCAGAAGTTGTGACAAGAGAAACCGCAGAAGAAACAAACACGGAACTCTTGCAGAGCATCGACAAGAAACTTGACATGTTACTTGCAGCACAGGCAGCAACGCAGGCAGCAAAGGAGGAATAATCGTGAATACACCTATCGCAGTAAGAATCGAATGTGCAAAGGGAGAAATCCTCAACGCTATGGAGGCAATACAGACAAAACATGCGTTGCCTCCATGCATCATGGACGGCGTTCTTTCCTCTGTACTGGCAGAGGTGAGAAGTGAGGCAAAGATTGAACTCATAAACTCAACAAATGCAATGATGGCAGAAAAAGACGAGGAACTTGAAAAGGCGAAAAAAGCAGCAAAGAGAACCTTGAGAACCGAACCGGAAGAACAGACGGAGGAGGAACATCCGGAGAATCCGGAAGAATAAGCAGTAAACGCCGAGAGGAGGTGAGAGCATGGCAGCGTTGACGAAATTGACGACGAACATCAATCTTGAGATGTCCGGAGACACAAAAAGATATTTAGTATCTGCAAAGCAGGGAGACAAGGCAACACGATTCATCGTTGCAAAACTACTCAATAACGGTGAACCGTACACAATTCCGACAGGTTCGAGAGCGGTCATCAATATTGCAAAGCCGGACGGGAAACATGTGTACAACACATGTACATATTCCGGTTCGGATGTGACGGTCGAACTGACAAATCAAGCACTTGCAGCCTCCGGAACGGCATATTGTGACATTGAAATCCGGACAAGTGATGATTCACAGATTATCACATCTGCATCGTTCACGATGGAGATTGAGAAGTCACAGAGGGATGAAAATGCAATCCTGTCATCAAATGAGTTCACAGACCTTGAGAACAGAATCAAGGGGCATATTGAGACCATTAAGAACACGGATGCAGCAGTCAAGAAAGCAGAATCGGAAAGGGTGACGGCAGAAAATGCAAGGGTAAAGGCAGAGAGTGAAAGAGCAGCAGCGGAAAAGAGCCGACAGGAAAATGAGAACACCCGCATCCAACAGGAGAAACAGAGGCAGCAGGACACATCACAGGCAGTCAAAAACGCCGAGGATGCGACCGCAGCGACCAAACAGGCGACAAAGGACTGCGAAGAGGTCACAGACAGGGCAGAGGATGCGTTACAGAATCAAGAGCAGCTTGAGGCGACTTTGAACACGGCGACGCAGATTCGACAGGAAGTGTCACAGATGCAGTCGGCAGTCGAGGAGGCAAAGAAACAGGTTGAACAGGACAAAAAGGATATTGATGACACGATTCAAAATTCCCTGCTTGCATCCGCAGAGAAAATCCTTGAGAGTGTGCAGGACTATTTCAACCGTGCCGAGGCTTTATATTCGAGCATGTATCTTGATTGTGACGGTGAAACACCATACCTGCGAACCGTGACACCGATTTTCATTGATGGAGCAACGCCACAGGTCAGACGGGCAAATGAGGGCGTTGATTTCGACGGAGGAACGCCGACCTCCCGACAATTAGCAGTATAATTCCATGATACTGGAAACAGACGGCGAAACGAACACAAAAACGTGATTGTGTGATATATTCCATAATCACGGGGCAAAGGAGGTTGAATAGATGGCAGCAATCAGACCATGCACCGGAACAACGGCAGACTGGAAAGCGGTTGAGGACACACTGATTCTCAAGGAAAGAGAGGTCGGAGTTGAAATTGACACATCCGGGCATTATTTAGTCAGACAGGGAGATGGTAAAAACAAATTCTTTGATTTGCCGATTATCGTCAATAATGCACGTTATGAGGAAATACTGGAATTGACACAGGGGTACATGAACACCGTGAACAATTTCAGCAAGAACATGACGGAGGCGACCAACAGTGCGAACAGTGCAGCAAAGACGGCAAGCGATGCAGCAGCATCCGCAACCGCAGGAGCAAAGGCGTGTGAGGGCATTGTGGACGGTCTCAACACTATGGTTGACACAGTAACAAAAAAGACCTGCGTTCTCTCGATTGAGGACGGGATTTTGACGATAAGGGAGGCTTGAGCATGACTTACAAGAAAGTAACACCGATTTCAAAAGGCGTGTTGAGAATCAGAAGTGAACCCGATGAAAGCGGGAGAGTGTGCGGTTCGGTATCTTATGGCGAGGAGGTCACGGTCGAAACGACAAAGGTGACATCGAAAAAAGGTAAAGAATATTACAGACTGGCGGGATATGGCTATATTTTAGCGTCACAGGTAAGGGATGCAGAATCGCAGACAGGGGCAGAGGCGAAAGTGGATGCAGCGGTCAAGAAAGCGGAATCAGCAGCGAGAAAAGCAGAACAGGCAGCAAAGGCGTGTGACGGCATAGCTGCCGGAATGAATGTCGTGATTGATTCTGTCACAGGGAAAGCGTGTGAGATTGGAATGACCGACGGAAATATTGTTGTAAGGGAGGCTTAACACATGGCAAGCGGAGACGTAATTGTAAAAGTAGCAGACAAAGAAACACTCGACCGCACCTATGCGAATACAAACGCAATACTGGCAGCAGTCGGGGAGGATGTAAGAGTAAAAGGAGTAAAGCGTTACGGACTGAAAATCAATAAAAATGACAGCAATCCGGCGACACGCTGCACATACCTTTTCGATGCGGTGGGAATGACACCTGCTGCGATGAACTATTCAACCGGAGCATTTGATTTCGGAGACTGGGGAGATGTCTTTTTTGTAAAGAACAACTATCCGGCAATGGTCAGATATGACGGTACAGAAGATTATAAACTTGACCCGAACGACCACACAAAGAAAGCGGACGGAACAACGGCATCCGATGTCGCAAACACGGCATACGGAGGAAATGCAATGAGTGTTTTCGATGGCAGCGGTGACAAGGGCAAAATTTGGCTCTCACAGTTTGAAATCGGAAACTATGAGTACATGATTATTTCAAACGTCCAGTATGATGAATCGTACAACGACGATGCGTATGTAAGAGAGGACGGCTCACATGCGGATAAACTTTATTATCCGATGTTCGGCGGTTCATACGACGGAACACGCATCCGTTCTCTTGCAGGACAGACGCTCATGTACAATACAAACGCATCGACAGAAATTACAAGAGCAAAAGCGAACGGCAACGGTTGGAACATCGGCTCATGGAGTAAAAGAAACCTGTTGGATTGTATGCTCAAGATTATGTCAAAGACAGACAATTCACAGACAGCGTTCGGACAGGGGCAGACATCCGGATATGTGAACGACGCATCACAGAACTACGGACACCTTGCGACCGGAACATTGACAAACAAAGGACAGTTTTTCGGTTATAAGGACACGACCCATGAGGTCAAAGTGTTCTACATTGAAAAATGGTGGGGCAACCGTTGGGATAGAATCAACGGTCTGTTGATGGTCGGAGGAGAAATTCTTGCGAAAATGACACCTCCATACAATCTGACCGGAAAGGACTTTGAAAAGGTCGGAATCACATTCGCATCATCCGGCAGCGGTTGGCAGAAAGGAACGAAGTCAAGCAGATTCGGACGCATTGTCAATTCAACAGGTGGCAGCAGTAGCACATACACATGTGACTATTTTTGGTGGAACGCCGGAATAACTGCGGTCGCCCTTGTCGGCGGTGGCTGTGGCGATGGCGATGCTTGCGGTGCGGATTGCTTGAGTTTGGACGATTCTGCGGGCGTTGCGTACTGGTACATGGGTGCGTCCGTTTTCTTAGAACAGCCTATCGCTGCGTAAGCAGCAGGGGGAGGAACGGAGGGGGAACGCCTCCGCTATTCCCGCCGTTAGGCGGTGTGGTCGTTTTTAGAAAAATGAATATAGGGATATAGGGTGCGGTGTCGGGCGGTGTTCCTGCTCCCTGCGGTCGCCCTTGTCGGCGGTAACTGTAACAATGGCGATTATTGCGGTGCGGATTACTTGAATTTGAACAATTCTGCGGGCAATGCGAACTGGAACATCGGTGCGTCCAATTTCTTCTCATATCGGAGCGTTTAATCAAATGCAGCCTATATCCCACGCCACAAGGCGAAAATCATTCCGGATATAGGGTCGGTTGAGTAAGCATCCGCACAAAAACCGATAGGAGATAAGAAAATACTATATGAGAAGTTACAACAACCTATATGAACCAATGTTGCAAGACGACTACATAAAACAGCGTTTTATAAATGCATCCAAAAAGAAAAAGAACAGGAATGATGTGCGGGAGGTATTAGAGAATCTCGATGAACACACAGAACTCTTGAAAAAGATGTTGACAGAGGAGTTGTTCATTCCGGACTATCACAAACCGAGCATCATCAACGAGAGCAGCAGCAAGAAAACACGCCGTATATTGAAACCGCATTACAAATATGAGCAGGTTATTCATCATTGTGCAATAGGTCAGTTCAAACCGATTGTGATGAATGGATTGTATGAATTTTCCTGCGGGAGCATACCGGACAGGGGTGTTCATTACGGAAAAAAGTACATGCGGAAATGGCTTGATTCATACGACGGGAAAAAGTTCTTTGTTCTCAAGATGGATGTACACCATTTCTTTGAATCCATAAACCGGAGAATCCTCAAGAGAAAACTCAAAGCAGTAATTCGGGATAAACGATTTTATAGATTACTCTGCATACTGATTGAACATGACAAAATAGCACTCGTTGCAAAGATTTTGACGGATGCAGGTGTTGAGATTGATGCAGAACAGACAAAAACGCTTGTCGGGTGCATAGCATTTGACGACATCTCCGGAGCGTTGGAGGTCTTGAGGGAAATCGGCATCGCCGGAGCGATGTTCGAGGAACTGAAAATAATTATTGAGGAGATGCGAAAAGGCGTTCCGTTGGGATATTTTACATCACAATGGTTCGGCAATTTTTACTTGAAAGCACTTGACCACTACATCAAGGAGGAACTCCATGCAGAACATTACATGCGATACATGGATGACATGGTGATACTGGGTAAGAGCAAAAAGAAACTGCATAAGATGCACAGGGCAATCGAGACATATCTGAACGACAACCTTGACCTTGAGATAAAAGGCGACTGGCAGGTGTTTAGATTTGAATATCCGGTGATGAAAGACGGGAAACCAGTGCTTGACGAGAACAGAAAGCAGGTCACAAAGGGGCGTATGCTTGATTTTATGGGATTTCAATTTCACCATGACCGGACAACCATCCGGAAATCAAACATCGAGGCTGCGAGACGCAAGGCAAACCATATTTCAAAGCAGGATAAAATCTCATGGTATAACGCATCGGTGATGTTGTCGTATATGGGATTGTTCAAACACACGGACACATACAACTATTACATTGAATACATCAAACCGAAAATCAATGTCAAGAAACTCAAGAGGATAGTTTCAAAGCATAGCAGAAAGGAGAATGAGCAACATGACAGACTGGAAAAAGGTGACAGGAACACAGCCGGAACGTCCGGAGGAAATCGACAGGACATCGTCTCCGTCAACGGTCTATCTGCGTAAGAACATCGAGCAGGTGGAGAAAGAGGTTGAGGGAGCAGACGGAAAGATGCAGACCGTGACCGAATGGCAGTACGACGAAAAGGAAATGACGGTTGAGGAATATGAGAACATGGCTCTCATGAAATCCGTCGTTGAGGAGAATACATCCGGAATCGTCGAATCAGTAACACAGTTTCAGAAAGATGCGGTCATCGACGAATACACCGCACAGTTAATCGAGGAGGGGTTGATTTAGTATGAAAATGCTTGTTGAAAGTCTCAAAAGAATGTACAAAAAAGGCACTCTCACAAAGGAACAGATTTCCGAGCGTGTCGCAAAGGGCAGTATTTCAGCGGATGAATATGAATATATCACAGGAGAAAAATTCTCCGGCGGTGATACAGAATGAGTCCGCTTGAAATAATATCACGATTGTGCGATGTGACGGAGAACCTATCCGCAATCGTGAAAAAGCAGCAAACAATCATTGAACAGTCGAAAATCGAGGAGACGGTCAAGGCAGAACTCCGGCAGGAGGTAGAGGAGACAGACAGGGAGATGGATGTTCTTGAATACCACATGAGGAGATACTGCGACACCGATGACATCGAGGCGACAGAGTTCGGAAAGGAGAACGCCGTTGACGATTGAGATTTCCCTGTTGCTCTCCGGAGTATCTGTTGCGTTTGCGATTTTTTTCGGTATCTGCTCAAAGCAGAGAAATGAGAAAAAGGACACACAGGAAGATGCGGAACAGAGAGCAACAACCGACACGATGGTGATGGTGAAACTTGAGAACATCGCAGACGACCTCAAAGACATCAAACGGGAATCGAGAGAGAACCGTGAGGAGATGAAAACATTGAGAGAGCGTGTTGTCATTGTGGAACAGTCACTCAAGAGTTATCACAAGAGACTGGACGGAGAACAGCATTCCGACCGATAACAGGAGGGCAGGAAACGGGCAAGAATCAACCTCACAGAAAAGAGGCAATACATGAGAATGACAGAACAGGAACGTCGCATCAGAATCCGGCATCTGAAAAGAATGTATCGGATAAGAGAGCGAAAAGAGAGACATGACAAAAAGGTGTCCGGTCTGTTCATGAAACGTGTTGTATTCACTTTGATTCTTGCAGCATTTATCTTTACAGTCGTGATGATATTTGTGTTTTTACGGATGGGTTCAGAGCCGTCGACACTGATTGAGAATGTATTCAGATTTCTTTCAGTTGAGGGCGGTGCAATGGCACTCATTAAGTCCGTGAAAACGGTCAAGGGAACAAAGTCAAACGGAGAAATACAACACAATGACGAACCGGAACAGGATGACGAGGAGGTACAAGGATGAAATACATCGTCGAGAATTGGTTTGTGATTGTGGGTCTGATTGCGGTATGTGCAGCGGGAGGATATGCAGTATATGTTTTCGTGAAAATGCCGTCAGACAAGCAGTTGAACAAAGTGAGAGAATGGCTGCTCTATGCAGTCACAAAGGCAGAAAAAGAACTGGGAGGCGGTACAGGTCAAATCAAGCTGCGTTATGTATATGACATGTTTGTCGCAAGGTTTGCGTGGCTTGCGAGAGTGATTTCTTTTGAGGCTTTTTCGATGATGGTCGACGAGGCACTTGAGAGAATGAAAAAGATGCTTGAGAGCAACAAAGCGATGCAGACGCTTGTGAGCGGTGAGGCAGGTGAGGTCAATGAGTAAAATCGTAGACTTTTTCGTGCAGAACGCAAGGACAATCGGGATTGTGTACGTTGTGGGTGCGGTCGTCGTATTTTTAGCGATGACAGCGTTTTACATTTGGGTCGACAGGGCAAGCAAAAAGGAACAGGAGCTTTACTATGACGAATATTATTATCCGGATGACAAATTTGCGGAAAGAATGTCGGTGGTAGTATGGTTCATTCTTTCATTGGGATGTGCGATTTTATGGGTCGGTATTCCGTTACTGATTTGCGGGTTGATTGTGTACACAGAACTTGAGGAACATTGTCCGGAACTTATGGGAGACATGACGGACAGAAACACAGAAGAATTTGACAAGGAGGAAAACAAATGATTTCAAATTGCGGACATGATGAAAATAACAGATACAGCGGAGGAAAGGCAGGAGACCAGACAGGTACAGAGTGGAGGGTTATAAATTGGTATAACAGACCGTGGAAATGCGTCCTCCGTCATCCGGATGCAAAGGTCAGAAAAATGATTGCGAGCATGGCAAAGGCAGCAGCAGTCAACAATAAAATCGGATATGACCAGTCAGAGAGATACACATTTTGGGAGCATCTCAAGGCATCGAATTACGACCCTGCACAAATCACGATTGCGTGTGAGGCAGATTGTTCATCCGGTGTCGCTGCAATCGTAAAGGGTGCAGGTTACAGACTGGGAAATGAGAAAATGAAGAATGTGAGCATTTATCTCTATACCGGAAACATGAGAGCGGGTCTCAAGGCAGCAGGATTCGAGGTGTTGACAGATAGCAAATATCTGACATCGGATGCGTATTTGCTTGAGGGAGACATCACCCTCAATGACAATGCTCACGTTGCAGTGAACCTCACGGACGGAGCAAAGTCATCCGGAACAGGTGCATCCAACACAACAACAGTCAAGAGCAATGCAAAGGTCGACGTTGCACACGGGTTCAACAAGAGCCTTGCAGGAACTTACAAGGTGACTGCATCCGGATTGAATCTCCGTGCGGGAGCAGGAACAGGAAAGTCAATCCTTGCGGTGATGAAAAACGGTGAGAAAGTCCAGTGCTATGGATATTATAACGATTGCAACGGTGTGAAATGGTTGTATGTGGTTTATAAGAACATCGTCGGATATGCGTCAAGCAAGTATTTGAGCAAATAGGAGGGAAAATCATGTTATACTATTTAGGCAAAGGAACAGAGTTCAAGAAAGAGGACTGCAAAGAGTACAAGACCATTGAGGGAGCAATGAAAGCAGCAGCAAAGGACGAGAGTTTTGTTGTGTGGGATGAAAACGGAAACGTCATCGGCTCACTCACGGACAATGTTCCGGAGGGAGCATTGCAGACAAATCCGGACGGCAGCGTCAACACATACGATGCAGACGGAAACAAGGTCGGAACAGTCGATGCAGAAACCGTTGAGAAAATGACAACATTTGAGAGTGACGAGGATGCAGCAGGGCAGCAGGAGGACGCAGAGGACGGGGGAACAGTCTCAAACGATGCAGAGACGACAAATCCTCCGTCTGAACCGGAAACGGGCGAGAATGGGGCAAATACAGAGCCACAGGAGGCAGAGGACGAGCCGGAGGACAAAGTCATCATCCCGCAGGGAAAAATGAAAGTGACGGTCATTTGCGACGGCTCACTCAATATCAGACGTTCCGCAGCGTGGGGCAATGAGAACATCTGCGGTCGTGCTATCAGAGGACAGTCATATTATGTGAAAGAGATTCATGTTGTGGACGGAAAGAAGATGGTCAGAACAATCGGCGACCTTTACCTCTCCGGAGAATCGGAGCATGTACAATTCGAGCAGTTATAAGAGCATACAGACAAAAAAGAGGACGGCATCCGGAAACGGGTGTCGTCCTTGTGCTATAATGGATTTATGAACGTGCTTGAATTTTGGCAATCAACGCATCCTGCAAAACTTTTGAATAGTTGATACCGTAATTTTCACATGCAGTATTGAGCCATGCAGGAATACTCAAAGTTTTCTTGACCGCTTTGTCATTGTACGCACGGGCGTATTCGTCGAGGTTGACACAAATCAAATTGACAAGTGCTGCATCCTCGTCCTTTTCAACTGCATCAAGAGGGGTCGGAGCGGGAAGAACATCACCATCACGCAAGGATGTGAATAAATACTGACCGCAAGCCTCTTGAGCCATTGCGAAAGCGTCCGCAAGGTTATCTCCGTAAGTTGCTAAATCATTGAGGTCGGGGAAAATAACTGAATATTTCCCGTCGCCCTCCGGATAAAAAACAGCAGGATAAATATAATTCATGATAACGCTCCTTTCTTTAATGGGTGGCAGGTCTCATTTGAGACCCGCCTGTTTGAGTATGGAGTTGACAACCCTTTGAGGAATGTCGCCTCGATGATTTGGGATTGTAACTTTTCCCGTTTTGGTTGGGTGTTTGTATTGGTGATGTGAACCTCTCACATCTACTAACTCCCATCCGTCATTGAGGACTATTTTTTCAATTTCTCGAAATCTCATTTGTATTGTTTCCTCCTTACAAGTATATAATAACACGTATTTTACGTAATGTCAATAAAAATATACGTAAAATACGTAAAAAATAACAGAGATTTTCATACTACTAAATTGAACCTACCGACTGGTAATCTGGATAGTGTTACTGCTGGAGAAATAATTAATATATTAAAGACATTAGCTAAAGATAGAGATAAATGTGTAATAGTTGTAACACATAGTAAGGAAGTAGCAGATTCTGCAGATATCATTTTAGAACTAAGTGGTAAAAAGTTGAAAAAAGTAAATAAAATGAATTTGGAGGTTGAATAATGATAAAAAATGCATTTGCTTATGTAACTAGAAAAAGCTTAAAATCAATAATTATTATGTTAGTCATTTTGGCTATGTCAACTTTAAGTCTTATAAGTTTATCTATTAAAGATGCTACGGACAGAGCTTCAAAAGAAACATTTGCTAATATAACAAATAGTTTTTCTATGGAGATAAATAGACAGGTAAATCCAGGAACACCTAGAGGTGGAGGAAATGTAAAGGGTGAAGATATTAAAAAGATATCTCAAACAGATAGTATAGACTCTTATGTAAAAAGAATAAACAGTGTTGCAGATTTAGTTGATTATGATATTATTGAAACTAAAGAGACTCTTGCGAATCAATCGCCTAAAAGAGCGAAGAATTTTAAAAGAACAGTGATGTTAACCGGAGTTAACGACTCATCAAAAGAAACAAAATTTGTATCAGGAGCATATAAATTAGTAGAAGGAAAGCATTTAGAAAATGAAGATAAAAATAAAATCTTAATGCATAAAGATTTGGCTGAAAAAAATAATCTTAAAGTTGGAGATAAGATAAAAATAAAATCTAATTTATTTGATGCTGATAATGAGAAAGGTGCAGACGAAACAGTAGAAGTAGAAATTAAAGGTCTATTCGATGGGCATAATAGCGGTGGAGTAAGTGCAGCACAAGAACTATACGAAAATACATTAATCACTGATGTTCATACAGCTGCTAAAGTTTATGGTAATACAGAAGATACAGCTGTATACCAGGATGCAACATTCTTTGTAAAAGGTGATAAGAATCTTGATAGTGTAATAAAAGATCTTGGGAAATTAGATATAAATTGGAGAGAATATAATTTGATTAAAAGTTCATCAAATTACCCTGCATTACAACAATCTATATCAGGTATCTACTCAATTTCAAATAAATTATTTGTTGGCTCATTAATATTTGCAGGAGTTGTAGTTTCATTATTATTATTCTTATGGATGAATGCTAGAAAGAAAGAAATAGCAGTATTACTATCATTAGGTATATCAAAATTAGAAATTTTTGGTCAATTCCTAATTGAGATGGTATTTATATCAATCCCCGCATTCGTTGGTTCTTATTTCTTAGCTCAATATACAGCTGATAAGCTTGGGAATAATATATTGAATAAGGTTACTGGTAATATAGCTAAACAAATAGCTAGACAATCTGCATCTAGCCAATTAGGTGGTGGGGCAGAAGCAGAAGGATTTAACAAGACATTATCAAGTTTAGATATAAATGTATTACCTAAATTTATAATTTATGTAGTTATATTTATGAGTTTAGTACTTCTTGTATCATTGATTATTTCTTCATTCAATATATTAAGAAGGAATCCAAAAGAATTATTAATTGACAATAATTAAAATTTTCGGTGCTTTTTAGCACCAAAAATTTTTTTGCTTTTAAATATCAAATAATATGCTGTATAATATAAGTGTATAGGCTTAAGTGGAGGTATATATGAAAATATTAACTGTTGAAGATGATAATATGATAAGAGAGGGAATAAGTGAATATCTTTCAGAATTTGGATATACTGTTATTCAAGCTAAAGATGGAAGAGAAGCCTTGTCAAAATTTAATAGCGATATAAATTTGGTTATCTTAGACATTCAGATACCTTTTATAAATGGTTTAGAAGTGTTGAAAGAAATTAGAAAGAAAAGCAATTTACCAATTCTAATCTTGACTGCATTTAGCGATGAAGAATATAAAATTGATGCATTTACTAATTTAGTAGACGGATATGTAGAAAAGCCATTTTCATTGCCGGTCTTAAAGGCTAGAATAGATGCTTTAATTAAGAAGAATTATGGACATTTAGAGAAGTTTGAATATAAGGATCTATCGGTTAATTTTAATAGCTATACAGCTAAAATAAATGGTGAAGAAATAGATGTAAATGCAAAAGAACTAGAAGTATTAAAATGTTTATTGGATAATAATGGACAAGTGTTAACAAGAATGCAAATTATTGATTATGTATGGAAAGATAGCGAAGAAATTCCTTATGATCGAGTAATAGATGTATATATAAAAGAACTTAGAAAAAAATTACAATTAGACTGTATAACTACTATAAGAAATGTAGGATATAAATTGGAGAGAAAATGAAAAAATTAAAGATATTTCCAAAAATGTTCATACAAATATTTTCTGTTCTTGGAATAATAATTATATTAGTTCATTCATTAGTTTTTTTTATCTTTCCTAAAACATATTTGGAGACGAGAAAAGAAAAGATTCATAATATGGCAAATGAAATTTCTAGTAATATGAATGGAAAAGAAATAAAATATATAGAACAAACTTTGGAGCTTTATTCTAAGAGTAGTGAAATAAAAGCATTTATAAAAGAAAAAAATAATAAGAATGCAATACAAATCAAAGATAATATAAATGTTAGTTTAGAAAGTGATAGTAATTCTTTGATAATTGAAGAAAGAGAAATAAAGCTTAATGATGGTAAAAAAACAAATCTACAATTTGTTTCTACAGCTGATATGCAAAAAGATGCGAAAGATTTAAGCCTTAAATTTTTACCATATTCTTTATTAATATCAATTTTATTTTCTGCTATTATTTCTTTAATTTATGCAAAATCAATAAAAAATAATATACAAGAAATAAAAATTGTTACTGATAAAATGATGAAACTTGATAAAAAAACGCGTTTAAAAGTTAGCTCTAATGATGAAGTTGGAGAATTAAAACAACAAATTAATGATTTGTATTCTACTTTATTAAGAACAATTGACGATTTGGAATTTAAGAATAAAGAAATTTTAAAATTAGAAAAGTTAAAATATGACTTTTTTAAAGGTGCATCCCATGAACTTAAAACTCCTCTTGCTAGTCTTAAAATAATACTGGAAAACATGAAATACAATATTGGAAAATATAAAGAAAGAGATATTTATATTAATGAATGTATTGAAATCGTTGATAGTTTAACAAAAAATATTTCTCAAATATTATCAGTTCATTCTATAGAAAATTTGAATAATGATGAAGAATATTTGAAAATAAATGATACATTAGAAGACATATTAAAAAAGTATGAAATATTAGCAAATCAAAAGAAAATAACTGTCAATAATTATATATTAGATGAGAATGTTTATATAGGAAAAACAGCTTTAAAGATTATTCTATCTAATTTGATTAGTAATGCGGTAAAATATACTGATGTAAATGGGGTAATTAATATTGGGATAGTTAATGATTGGTTATATATAGAGAATTCATACGGTAACAATAAAATTTCGAATATGGATAAAATATTTGATGTTAAATTTGATTTAAATAAGGAAAATAGTAATGGATTAGGTTTATATATTGTAAGTAATATTCTGAATAATTACAATATAGAATATAAAGCATTGCAGGATGAAGAATTTTTTATCTTTAAAATTAAAATATTTTCTTAAACAAGATATAATTTTGCAATAGTTATTGAAAAATAGAGACTTATTATTAGCCATGGAAGTAAAGGCTTTTTTCTTATTGAAAGTGAACAGAAAATAATTGATACAAGAAATCCTAGTTTTATAAATGAAAGTAAATCATCGGACAGATGATAAATTATAGGGATACTTTAATTACAAAGTATCTCTATTTTTTTATACAAAATTTATAAAGAAGGGAGAAAATGCAATGAAGAACACAGCGATAAGTGCAACAAAAAAGAATACTCATAACATAACATTTCCAAAAAAATAAAAATGGGAGGAGGCATGAGATGTTAAAAATCAGAATGCAAGGAATGACAAGCGACATTGAATGGTTCCAAAAAATCTTAGAGGAAGATAAAAGAATCAGAGTACTTGGGATTTCAGAACCATTTGCAAACAAAGGAACAAATAAATATTTTCGAGTTTATGCAGAAGTAAATAAAAAAGAAAAGTAGAAAGAGAGGAAATGTTATGTGTAGAGTAATCGCAATCGCCAATCAAAAGGGTGGAGTAGGAAAAACAACAACAGCAATCAATTTAGGAATTGGATTAGTCAGAGAAGGAAAAAGAGTATTATTGGTAGACCTCGATCCACAGGGACATTTAACAATAGGTCTAGGATTTTCAAAAAAAGTTCCAGTAACTTTAAAAAATATGTTAGAAAATATTGTTATGGGGATTAAATTTGATCCTAGAGAAGTAATTTTACATCATGAAGAAGGAGTCGATGTAATTCCGTCTAATAAATTACTTTCAGGTTTGGATGTGTCATTGATTATGGCAGAGGATCGAGAAATAATATTAAGAGAATATTTGATGCTACTCAAAGAAGATTATGATTTTATGATTATAGATTGTATGCCATCTTTAGGAATGTTGACAATCAATGCTCTAACAGCCGCAGATAGTGTATTGATTCCAATGGAGCCAGAATATTATGCAGCAGATGGCTTAATGGAATTGTTAAAGGTTTATAGTGCAATTAAGGCGAAGTTTAATCCTGACCTCAAAATTGAAGGAATTGTCTTTACGTTTGATACTCCAACATTTAATAATTCAAAACGAAATAAAAAAGCAGTCATTAGTACATATGGAGACAAAATAAGAATTTTCAAAGAGTCTATTCCAAGAGCTGTAACGATCGCAGAGACGGCTTCAGAGGGAATTAGTATATTTGCCTATGATGGTAGTGGAAAAGGCGCTCAAAGCTATCAGAAGCTTGTAGAGGGGGTGCTGGATCATGCGTAAACCAAAAAAGGAAATACATTTAACAAGTTATGAAGAATTATTAGGAATTGAGGATAACCAAGAAAATAGTGTTGATAAGATAACAGAAATACCGATAGATTGTTTATATGGCTTTAAGAATCATCCATTTTATGTGATAAATGATGAAAAAATGCAAGAAACTGTGGACAGTATTAAAGAATATGGTGTTTTAAATCCTTGCATTGTCAGACCAAGAGAAGGTGGTGGATATGAAATCATATCTGGACATCGTAGAAAATATGCATGTCAATTGGCAGGAAAGGCCAAAATACCGGCAATCATAAGAAACTATACAGATGATGAAGCAACAATTATTATGGTAGATTCAGTGCGCCCGTAAGGCGCTTGGGGTGGACACCCAAGCGGCGTGGGTCATTATGATTTTGCTCTGAGAAAGCAATAAGAAAAATTATCAAGTGTGAAAAACACAATCTTATCGCCAACAACTAACCTCGAGTGGAAACATAAAGGGGACAACAGCACGTTTGTAAAGGCACAAGTCAGCGAAGCTTCCAAGCTGCGACTGAGTGTCGAGGCGAAAGGTACTATATGAGGATGAAGGCTACACTGCTTGAAGGAAAGTCAGAGGCTGGAGCTAACCATCTCCACACCGAAGGGAAGATGTTACGGTGGTGCATTGGCGGATTAGTATTTTGCTGTCTGCAATCCGTGGGATAATCGATGCAAGCTAGCCATAAGTAATGGAAAATGACGAAAACTCCCATACCTATAAATACTGCGGATATTGTGGGAGAGAAAGCTGGTGACAGTGGGAGAACAGTACAGCTTTTATCGTGTCCCGAAAGTGCTGTTTACAGCAGAATGTTTTAAATTCCTCTCCTGTGAAGCAAAGGGGGACTGTGTTGGGAAACCGTGTGGGTTCACAGGAGCTGATCCAGTTAGGAGAACGTGTTCGACAAAAGAGAAAAGACTGTCATTTATCCCAGGAAACTCTTGCAGAAAAAGTGGGTATCAGTGTCAACACAGTAAGCCGCATTGAGGGCGGGCAGGCGGCAATATCCATTGAGATTTTTGTAAAACTGGTGGAGGTACTGGGTGCTGACGCAAACGAGTTATTAGGAAAGAATCCCGAAGGAGATAGAAATCCTGCCCACAAGATGGTTTCCCGTGTCTTGAATCTACAGCCAAAGGAGCAGAAAATTGTAATCCAGACCATAAGCGCCCTGATGGATGGGATTGAAGGAATCCGGTAAAAATTCACAAATATGAGGGAAAATCTTATGGGTTTCCTCAAATCTGCTAGGGAAAAATAACTGGCAGAATGATACATTGAATATGTACAAAGCGCAGATATGTGAGAGGAAGAGATTATTTGCTTTATCGGAGAAGTTGTTCTTATGACACATAGGGGCTACTCATTGGTAATGAAAATGGAACAGACTAAATTGATAGCATTAAAAAGAAACTGATCCGACAATAACGATAAAAAATAAAGTTGTGTGTTGTGAGTATGGAGAATGGCAGTGAAATACAGCTTTTGGTATATCAGGAAGGGTATGTGCGCCTGTTTTTGGAGGGGGGGAGGATCGTTTGGCAAAGAACAGGGAAACATGCCATAAGGGGAAAGTGATTTCTTATCATGCTGTATCAGAAGAATGGTTTCTTTTGTCTTCGCTGGTACTGCCGCCATTGGAACAGCTGATAGAAAAAGAGCAGATTCTGGAATTGATGGGACTTCTGACAGAACGGCAAAGAGACATTGTAATTCTGTATTTTTATTATGGGGAAACACAGTGGGAGATTGCAAAGGAACTTGGCATTACACAGCCACAGTTTCTCAGACGCTTGTGACAGCACTTCGCCGGATGCGGGACAGTCAGAAGAAAGACAGTCCCTCTGGAAAGAAAGCGGATTTTAAAAGAGTTAAATGAGAAACTGAAAGAGATGGGGATTATGGGAGGATGTTTTTAGTGTAAAATTTAAAAATATGCGGTCATTTTAATGGAGAGAATATGGGTGATCGCATATTTAATCAAAGAGGTGAAGGACAATCATTTTTAATATACTTGGAATTGACTTTACAAACACCCCATGATTAACAGGAGATGTTGAAATAGTCTAAGTCTACTAAAAAATCTGCAATAAAGCGAAACTAATTAATTTATCTGGCAAACCAACATATTTGAAAAAGCCGGCATATACAATAGCTAATAATGGGCATATAATTTTGTATTATCTCCCCGTTCAACCGTTCCAGAATGTGTTTTGCCATTGCGTAGTTTTACAAAAGAAGCTATATTAGTCTCATTTATTTGTGGTAACAGCCATTTTGAAACTATCGCATCAGCCACATTATGGTTTTCGTCGTATAATGTAAGGATTTTCTGTTTCAATGTATAATCAAGATCCACCCTGCTTGTCATTTAGCAGAGGAATAATTACTGTTGCCAAAACCAATATTTTAAAATTTTATCAGTAATAAAGTGCAGAATGATATTTGAATTTCTGTTTTTAGGCAACTATTCTTTGGTGCTCTTGACAAAATCTTTTTTAAAGACTATAATTATAACAGTGTTATATATCACTGTTATATAGGGGGTGTATAAAATAGACGGAAAGGGAACAACTTTGGAAAATATCCATCTGGCGGCGAAAGCGGAATTTCTGGAAAAAGGATATAAAGACGCTTCCCTGCGGAATATTGTGAAATCCGTGGGAATGACTACCGGAGCCTTTTACGGATATTATAAAAGCAAAGAAGAACTGTTTGAAGCCATCGTTGGCGAGCATTACGAATATATTCTCAACCGTTTTATAAAGGCACAGGAGGAGTTTGCCCAGCTACCAGCGGCCAGGCAGCCGGAAGTCATGAGTGACATTTCGGGGATCTGTATGTACGATATTCTCCATTATGCGTATGAACATTTGGAGGAATGTAAATTGATTCTCTGCTGTTCGGAGGGAACAAAATTTTCTGGCCTTATTGACGAAATGGTGGAGATCGAGGCAGATGGGACGCATGCCTATCAGGAGGTTCTAAGGCAGCTTGGGAGGCCTTCTCCCAAGATTGATCCCAGGCTGGAGCATATTCTGATCACAGGAATGTTCCATACTTTTTTTGAATTGATCATCCATGAAATGCCGCTTAAAGATGCCGAAAATTATGTCAGAGAAATGCGCGCTTTTTATACGGTGGGATGGATGAAAATTATGGGGCAGTAATGCCTTATAATTTTTCTTTTTAGGTTAGCGTATGCTAACTGCTGTTAGGGATGTACAATGGGGCAGTTTCGCTCTTTTGACATAAATACAAAGAAGGAGGGATTTTTTTGAAAAAACAATCCAATTTATCACGTCTGCTGGAAATTGCAGGCAGCCATAAGTACCTGATCTATGCTTCCTGGGTGCTTTCTGCAATCAGTGCCATGATTGCCCTGGTGCCGTTCTATTACATCTGGAAAATGATCAGGGAAGTACTGGAGGTGGCACCGAATTTTGACCAGGCACAGAACCTGACCGGTAATGGCTGGAT
>ERZ1106929.104-NODE-104-length-94231-cov-8.137615_pt1 | contig 94231 bp, 87 predicted proteins | sample MGYA00403662_ERZ1106929 | MGnify/ENA primary metagenome ERZ1106929 (study PRJEB35170, sample SAMEA104062442) | human gut metagenome | biome: human gut; feature: human-associated habitat; material: faeces | place: Denmark | collected 2013-02-20 ... | reverse complement strand
CTTCCGATCTAATGATAACCGCAGCCAAAAACGAAAACAGAATTTTTGCATAAAATAATTGGTTCATTGAAACAGGGATTTGCAGCAATTCTTTCAAAGTATTGTTTTGGTATTCCGCATGGTATATCTTAATAAACAGCAGCCCTAGCAGAAACGGAAGGAGCATAGCTAAATAGCTGCTATATTTTATATAAAAATCTTCGAAGCTCTTTTGTGGGACATGATAATTCCAAAATGTCATACCTGCCCAAAATAAGAGCAATACTCCTGTAATGATAAATATGGTCTTCTGTCTCTTGAGTTTTGAAAATTCAGTCTGTATCAAATTAATCATAAAGATTCCTCCTTGCAACAGTTATAATGAGCAAAGAAAAAAACAAGCATACTGCAAGTACAAATATTGCTGCTGACATCTGGTAATTAGAGAAATTTGGTTCATATTTTATGATAGTTAATCCAGATGTGGTCGGATACCAGCTTGTAAAACGTGTATTCGCCACAAAAATGCCACAAAATCCATAAACGAATGCTCCGCAGGTTCCTGCCAAAAAAAGATTTCTTTTCAAGGTAAAAAGTACAATAATCGGCATCACCGCTATCAGACAGGTGATTCCTGCGACAAACAGTTTCCAGAAAGCCATCCCCACATCCTCCAAGTTAAAAGGATATCGTAAAATCACAGCAAACACTATACTGCATAGAAAACTGACTGCAACGAATAAGGTAACCGCAAACACTGTAACCGCAATTTTCGCAAATATTAATTTTCTATATGAAACTGGTATGATAAGGTTGCTTTTCAATGTATCTTCTGAGTATTCCCGATTCATCAAAAACCCGCCAAAAAAGGTTATCAAAAATGGAAATATAAGGGTTACATTGTTCCAAAGGATTCCATCTGTCAGTGGCAAATACCCAACTACGGAATTTTCCGCCCCCGTCAGTTGGATTAATGCCAGTAAGCATGACAAAACGACAACTCCTATAGAAAGAGGTAAAAGATAATGTCTTTTTATTTTTTTTAACTCTGCCAAAATCATCGCATTACACCTCCTGTTTCTGATAAAAATATACCGACAATGCCATGCAAATTATCCCTATCCCAATAAGGGCAAGGATACAGGGAAACACAGGTAGTACCCAATTCTGTACACTCTCCACGATTTCCATGCGTTCGGGATTTGCCGTCATAAAAGGCAGACTGCATCGGAACAGTAAAGTCAAAGGGGCTGGAACTTTCAATAGCATAATAGAAAATACAAGGCTTACAACAGCATAAATAACAGAACACAATATTGGTAATATGAAGTTCTTCTGAAATATAACTGTAACTGCTATCATAGGCAAAGTTGCGGTAGCTATCAATACAGACATACTGAGCGAAATTGCTAATTTTAACGGAATATCCGAAACAGTTCCCGTAAGAAATCCTCCAATCATGGTAGCTCCGATTGCAGCAACACCATAAAATATCGCCAAAATATAAATGACAAGCACCTTTGCACCAAGCAGCTTCCATCTGGGAACGGGAATTACAGACAGGGTTTTTAGTGTCCCATTTTCATTTTCCATTCGGAACAGGATTGACGCAATAATACCCAAAACAATGGGAAGAACCAAAAAAAAACCAAATTCCATAACAAACATAAGAAGCACATCATAGTTCAGTTTTGCATGGACAATTACTACAGTGAGCGGAATCGGAAAAAGGCAGGCAGCAAGTATGGTGAGCAGAATAAATTTCTGCCGTTTTATCTTTCTAAACTCTGTATCCAACATTTTAAGCAATGCCAACACCTCCAGTAATTTCTTTAAAATAATCCTCAAGACTTTCATCACAAACCCTGCTTTCATAAACACCAATGTTATTCGTGATAAACTCTTGATTTATCCTGCTTAAATCAATGTCCGTATCATAAACCCTCATAACATTATCATCTTCAATAAGATAATTTACTCCGCCGCATTTCTGCTCCAGAATCCGAGCCGCGGTTACTGTAGATGATACACGGAATAAAACATATTTCTGGTTTTTCTTTCTCAATTCGTCCATGCTGCTTTCTTCCAGCAGGTTTCCTTCGTGAATGATTCCTATATCATCTGCAAGCAGGTCAATCTCTGATAGGATATGACTGGAAATCAAGATAGTTTTCCCCCGTTCTTTGCTTAAATCCTGCAAAAATTTTCTGATTTCCGCTATGCCAATCGGGTCAAGACCATTTATCGGTTCGTCAAGAATCAACAGTTCGGGGTCATGCATGATAGCATTTGCAATTCCAAGCCGTTGCTTCATGCCAAGAGAATACTTGCTAAACAGCTTTTTATCTCGATATGGCAGTCCTACAACATCTAACGCATTTTTTACAGCATCTGGGCGGGATGTACCACGCAACTTTGCAAAAATCTCCAGATTTTCCGTTCCAGTCAGATTCGGATAAAACCCAGGCGTTTCAATGATTGCACCAATACGGGGGTATATCCTTTTTTCCTGTCCTTTGATGTTTTTCCCAAACACCTGCACTTCTCCAGATGTAATGGAAGTCAATCCTAAAATCATTTTCATAATCGTTGTCTTTCCTGCTCCGTTACGTCCAAGCAGCCCATAGATACGCCCCTTTTTCACGTGCAGGTTTACGGACTTGACAGCTTTCTGTTCTCCATAAATCTTTGTTAAATTCTCTGTTTTAATTACCAAATCATTCATAATTTTTTCCTTTCTGTATATGGATTTTAAAATATCTGTCTGCGAAGTCCATTATATATTATGAACCTTGCCAAAACCTTGCCGAAACCTTGCTTTTTTCATGTTTTGCAAAAAAGCCCTGTGCTGTCACAGGACTTTCCGAAACATGATTATAAATGTTGTGCCTACACTAGGGATGCTTTCCACTTTTATTTCTCCCTTATGTGCATTTACAAGTTCCTTTACAATGGCTAATCCTAATCCGTTCCCATCCGCCAGACGGGAATCATCACACTGATACATCCGTTCAAAAATATGAGGAAGATTGGACGGTGAAATTCCTATGCCATTATCCGTAACCGCAAGCTGAGCCTGACTTTCATTCTCTGTTATCCGTAAAGTCAGTTTATTTCCACCGCTGTGTGTTAAAATATTTTGAATTAAGTTATTAAGAATACGGATATATGCACGAACATCTATTTTCATAAAATATTCGTTTTCTGGAATATCAATATCATATTCAAAATGACTGTTCTCCAATGTGGGTATCCAGTCCGCCATAATATTACGAGTTAGTTCGTTTAAGTCAAGTTGTTCAAAATGATATACTTGTTCTCCTGCATCCAATTTTACCCACTCAAACAGGGATTCCACAAATTCCTTTAATTGATGTGCCTTTTCCGTGGCAATCTGAATATAAGTTTCTTTTTCTTCTCCTGCAACAAGGTTTTCAGTAACCGCTTCTAAATAGCCGACAAGAGAAGCTAACGGCGTTTTTACATCGTGTGAAAGGCTCGTCATAAGCCGCTTATATGCCTGTTCGGATTGTTGTTGCCGAATAAACTGTGATTGATTTGTAGTAGCAATTCTGTTGATGTCATAGCAAATTTGCTTCGTCATATCATTTTCTTTCGCCAGTACACGACGATTTAAGTTGCCTGCTTTTATATCTTCTAAAGCTTCCTTAATGACAGACAAACTTTCCTGTACCCGTCGTAATTTTATACTTAAAAGCAGTACACACACCAACGAAAGACATAATGCAACAAATAGAAATACATTACAATTCATATTATGCCTCCCCATTAAAACGATAGCCTATACCTCGGACAGTTAAAATATAAAAAGGATGCTCTGGGTCTGGCTCTATCTTTTTACGCAGTTTGCTGATAAAAGACATAATATTGCTGTCATCAAAAGCATATTCTTCTTCCCATACTTGGTTATAAATCTGTTTTTTTGTAAAAATGCTCCCCTTATTGGATGCCAAAAAACTAAGTAAGTCAAACTCCTTGCCAGTCAATTCTGCTCGTATCCCATTTATCTCAACAATACGGTTTACATTGTCAATCGTCATTCCTTGAAATGTAAGCGTATCTGCATCAGGGCAAGAAACAGGATTAAATTGAGTGTACCGTCTAATCAACGAATGGACACGAGCCATCAATTCATTCAGACTAAATGGTTTTGTTAAGTAATCATCAGCCCCCATTCGCAATCCAGAAACCTTATCCTCCTCATCGCTTTTAGCAGTCAGCATAAGTACGGGCACATTGCTTGTCTGACGAATTTTCTGTAAAACTTGAAAGCCATCTAAATCTGGCAGCATAATATCAAGAATGATAAGCGAACAATCATCACTGTTTTCACTTGCAATCCTTAAACCTTCAGCTCCACTGTTAGCTATCATCGCTATATAATTTTCCTGTTCTACGCATTTCTTCATAAGAAAGCATAAATCTTTATCATCGTCTATAATAATTACTTTATTCATTTTTCTTTTCCTTTCCATCATGTGTCCTGCCATCAATAAGTTTTTGGATATTCTGGGGAATATACTCAAACATATTAAACATCCCAATGTGTACGGTATCTATTATAGCCACTTGAACAAACTGTATCAATAGGGCAAATATGAACCCTCACCACCCAAACTAAACTGAAATATAACGCTTTTCCGCTTACACTATCAAGATTTTTGCTGATTTTTAAGGCATAAAACAAGAGGATGGGTATTCAATCCCTATCCCCCGTTTTGGGCTTTTTACGCTTTGCAGCTATACAAAAATAATCTCGTTATTCACAATCTCCCTCGCACACGCCCTTATGTTATTGAGCTTTCCCGTCCATTCTAAGGCGTTTTCTGCCTTTAACTGTTCCGTTATGCCATGTGCCTGTTTCATGTCCTCAATAAGCCTTTCAAAGCGTTCCTGTGCCTGCTTGTCAATGTCGGCAAGATAGGCGTTGAGCCTGCCGCTTGTGAGAAGATTGGTGTATGTAACTTTGCGGTACTGCTTCAGATAGTCCAGATGCCGCTGTCCCCATGTGCCTATCGGCTGTTCTTCTTCGGCAAGTACAGTCAAGCACGGTATTAAATAATCACCCTGCCTTTCGTATCTGCCGCCCAGTTCCTCAAAAATCGTCTTTGCCATTGTCTGTTACCTCCACATTCATTTTTATTTTGAATGTCCGCAAAATCCGTCCTACATCTCCGGGCCTCCAGGGGCAGTCCAGATCGTGAAGGGCCACCAGCAAATCCTGCACGTTGGTCCCGGCCCCCATCTTCTGGGTGGAGCCTAACAGGACGCGCACCTGGCCGGAGCGGACTTTGGAGAACAGCTCCTTTTTGCGGACTTCGGTATTGGCCTCATGGATAAAAGCGATCTGGCTGGCGGGTATCCCCTGTGCGATGAGTTTCTGCCGGATGTCCTCATAGACCGTAAAGGCCAGCGGTTTCTCCGGCTCTGGGACTGCCTGTTCCAGAGCGTGAAGTATTGGGTTATCCAGCGTTTTAGCCACCTTTTTGGAGCCAGCCGCCTGGGGCGTGGAAATGTCGCAAAACACCAGCTGGGTCAGCTTTTCCGGCTGTCCGTCCCGCCAGATTTGCAGGATATTGTCCACGCACTGGTTGACCTTGGTGCCGGGTTCGTCTGGCAGCATGGGGTTGATGATGCGCTGGTCCAGCCCCAGCTTGCGGCCATCCGAGGTGATTTTCAGCATATTGTCGGTTGATGGGTCAACGGTCCCCGAATGGACCTTGGCGGCGCGCTCGGAGAGGGCCTTCACCATATCCTGCTGGTGTTCGGTGGGCTTTGCCACGATGTTGTGGTATTCCACCTCCGGGGTGGGCAGGTCCAGCTGGTCGGCGGTCTTGATGTCCGCCACCTCTTTGAACAGGTTCATCAGCTCCGGCAGGTTAAAGAACTTGGAAAATCTTGTCCGCGCCCGGTAGCCGGTCCCCTCCGGGGCCAGTTCCAGGGCTGTCACCGTTTCCCCAAAGCGGCTGGCCCAGCAGTCGAAATGGGTCATGTTCAATTCCTGGAGCCGCTCATACTGGAGGTAGCGTTGGATGGTATAAAGTTCGGTCATACTGTTGCTGACCGGCGTTCCGGTGGCGAACACAACGCCCCTGCTGCCGGTGATCTCGTCCATGTAGCGGCATTTGGCAAACATATCGGAGGATTTCTGCGCGTCTGTGGTGGAAAGTCCCGCCACATTCCGCATTTTGGTGTATAAAAAGAGGTTCTTATAATTGTGGCTCTCGTCCACAAACAGCCGGTCCACGCCCAGCTGTTCAAAGGTAATCACATCGTCCTTGCGGCCCTCGGCCTGCAATTTTTCCAGCCTTGCCTCCAACGATTTTTTGGTGCGTTCCAGCTGCTTGACGGTAAAGCGTTCCCCGCCGCTGGCCTCCACCTCGGCAATCCCGTCGGTAATCTCATTGATCTGCTCCCGCAGCAGGCGCTCCTGCCGTTCCCGGCTGATGGGAATACGCTCAAACTGGGAGTGTCCGATAATCACCGCGTCATAGTCCCCGGTGGCGATACGGGCGCAGAATTTCTTGCGGTTGTGGCTTTCAAAATCCTTTTTGGTGGTGACAAGGATATTCGCGGAAGGATAGAGCCGCAAAAACTCGGACGCCCACTGCTCGGTCAGGTGGTTCGGCACCACAAAGAGGGATTTCTGGCACAGGCCCAGCCGCTTGGATTCCATCGCGGCGGCTACCATTTCAAAGGTCTTGCCCGCGCCCACCTCATGGGCCAGCAGGGTATTCCCGCCGTACAGCACATGGGCGATGGCGTTTTTCTGGTGTTCCCGCAGGGTGATTTCCGGGTTCATGCCCGCAAACCGGATATGCTGCCCGTCATACTCGCGGGGGCGGATGCTGTTCATTTCTTCGTTGTACTGGCGCACCAGCGTCTGCCGCCGCTGTGGGTCCTTCCAAATCCAGTCCCGGAAGGCTTCCCGGATCGCCATCTGCTTCTGGGCGGCAAGGGTGGTTTCTTTGGCGTTGAGTACCCGGCGCTCCCGCCCCTCGGCGTCCTCAACGGTGTCATAGATGCGGACATCCCGCAGGTTTAAGCTGTCCTCCAGAATCTTGTAGGCGTTGGCCCGGTCGGTTCCGTAGGTGGTGTTGGCGGCTACATCGCCGTACCCAACGGCGTTTTTGCTGGTGATCTGCCACTCGGCGGTGTAGGGGACATACTTGACCTCAATCTTTCCTTGCAGATAGTACGGGGTGTGGAAGGTTTCGTACATGAATTGCTGGATGTACTCTTTGTCGATCCAGGTAGCGCCCAGGCGCACCTCGATTTCCGATGCGTCCAAATCCTTGGGCTGGGCGGCGGTCAGCGCCTCCACATTGACAGAAAAGGCGGGGTCTTTGTCCACCGCCCGCTGTGCCTGCCGCAGTTTCCGGCGCACGTTGCCGGAGAGGTATTCGTCCGCTGTCACATAACGGGGCATTTCCCCCTCCGCCAATGGTCCGGGCAGACGGAAGATCACGCCCCGCAGCTCCTGCGCCAATTCCTCCTGGGTTTTGCCGCTCAGTTCGGCCATGTACGCCATATCCACCTCGGCCTTTTCCGCGATGGAAACAGCCAGGGCTTCACTGGCGGTGTCCACCGCAGTAACGGCCTGATGGGGCTTGATGGTGCGCTTGGTGAACATATCCGCCTTTTGCTTCAGATGTCCGTCATCGTCAATGACTTCCAGCGCGCAGAGCAGATAATAGCTGGAATCATCGGCAAAGGCCAGCCGGTTCCCCCGGTCATTGATAAGCCCGTACTTTGCGGAAAATGCGTCATAGAGCCGGTTCAATTCGGCCTGGGTTTCACGGATTGCCGTATCCGAAACAAAGCTGTCCATCTGCTGTGCGATGAGCTTCTGCACACAGTCCCGCAGTTCCACCAGCCCTTTTACGCGGGCCTCGGCGGTGGCGTTTAAGTCAGGGCGCACCATGCGGCTGTTTTCCCGATAGTACACCGCACCGTCCACAACGGTATAGGAATAGTTTTTTACATCAGGGTCAGCGGGGATAGAAGTATCAATTTCTTCCCCCTCGCCCAGCTCCGGCAGTTCGGCCTCCTGGTAGGTTCCGCGAATATATTTTATGGCGTCGTGCAGCTGGTCGGAAAGTTCCAATCCCTCAATGGGATTTACGGTGTAATCCATGCCATGAGCGGTGCTTTCCGGCTCCTGCCTGCCCAGCACCATTTCCGGGTGGTCCAGGAAATAGCGGTTGATGGTAAAATCATCTTCGGTCTGTCCGGTCTGCGTCCAGTCCGGGGCAATGTCAATCGGGCGGTCACGTTTTTGCAGGAAAATGATGTCGGATACCACCTCTGTCCCGGCATTGGCCTTAAACGCATTGTTGGGCAGACGGATCGCGCCTAACAGCTCCGCCCGCTGCGCCAGATACCGGCGCACCGTAGAATCCTTGGAATCCATCGTGTAGCGGCTGGTGACAAAGGCCACGACGCCGCCTGGACGCACCTGGTCCAGCGATTTGGCGAAAAAGTAGTTGTGGATGTTGAAGTTCAGCTTGTTATAGGCCCGGTCATTGACGGAATACTGGCCAAACGGCACGTTTCCTACGGCTAAATCATAAAAATCCCGCCGGTCAGTGGTTTGAAAGCCCGCGATAGTGATGTCTGCTTTGGGATAGAGCTGTTTTGCGATGCGCCCGGTGATGGAATCCAGTTCCACGCCGTACAGTTTGCTGCCCCGCATTTCCTCCGGCAGCATACCGAAGAAATTGCCCACGCCGCAGGAGGGTTCCAGGATGTTGCCGGTCTGGAATCCCATTTTCCCCACCGCTTCATAAATGGCCTGGATAACGGTAGGGCTGGTGTAATGGGCGTTTAAGGTGGTCCCTTTGGCGGCTTCATATTCCTCCGGGGACAGCGTTGCGTAGAGTTCCGCAAACTCCTTGGCCCAGGCGGGCTTGTTCTCGTCAAAAGCGTCTGACAGACCGCCCCAGCCCACATACCGGGAGAGTGTTTCCTGTTCTTCCGGCGTGGCCTGCCGGTTTTCAAATTCCAGTTCTTTTAAGAGGCTGATAGCGTCCATATTGGCCCGGAATTTTGCTTTCGGCCCTCCTTCGCCCAGGTGAATGTCGGTGATACGGAAGTTCCCAGCTGTCGGCTGGGGTGGGGTGGGTTCCGGTTTCTCTATGTGCAGGGTATGAATCTCCACATCATAGGGCAGGTGGTTCTGTTCGCCCGGATAACGGGTGACAGGGGTGGTAGTCATTCGCGGCGCTGGTTCCGGTGCGGGAGGATTCCCCAAATCCGGCTGTTTCTCTGCTGGCTGTTCCTTTAGCTGTGCCGGTTCGTGGGAGAATCCGTCCAGTTCCTGCTGGTAGAGGGCGCGGAGTGCGGCGGCAACCGGTTCCCAGCTTTCATACAGCGCCGCCAGAACCGTTTCATCCTCCCGCAAAATCTCTACTTCCATGCCTTTGTCGGTTGTTCTGTAATCTGCCGTATCCCCGGTTTCCAGCTGCATGGTTTCCACTGTACCCGAAAACCGCTGGGAAAGATGCTGGGCAACAGCCGGATTGCCTGCGCCGCTTCGGAGCAGTACCGCTATATCCTCCTTTGCCAACCCATCCAGTAAACCGCCATCCCCGGTCAGAGCCTCCCGTAAATCCGGGGAAAACTGGTCCAGATCGGCGGGGAGATAGTCGGTGATGGCGCTGTTGCGCGGGTCCTGCCGGATGGCGCGTTCAAACTGTTCTTTGCTTTCCGTCCGGTAAATGGGGTAGGCCAGCGCGGGGTCATTCAGCTGGACATAGCCCTGCTGCAAATCGGTGATGCGGTACTCGGTATCTTCCAGAAAAACAAAATCCCCTACGCCATAGGCCGATGCCAGCGGGTCGCGGGGAAGTGTTCCCGGTTCGTCCGCAGCGGGTGCGGCTGTTTCCTGTGCCGGTTCCTCTTGCCGGTCCGCCTTTATCTCTTGTGGTTCCAGCCCGGCCAGGAATTGCTCCGCAGCTTCTTCTCTTGAAAATGTCCGTACCGTTCCATCAGAGGCGGTATAGTAATCATTGGTCTGATTATCCCAGACAGCAAACGCATCTTCCGGGTCGGGAAACGCATCGCTGGTCATAACAACGGAAAAGCGTGGTTCTGCTTCATCGGCGGCAATCTGTTCCACATCAGCCATGACCTGCTGAATAAAGGGGTCATTGTCCAGCTTCTCCGGTTCCACTACCTGCCCGTTTACAATGCCGCGCTGGGCCAGATTTTCCCGGATTGCGATAGGGTCTATATCGTCCAGATTATCCCGTTCTGCCTCTGTAAAAAAGCGGTCCTCTTTGATAAGCTGGGCGATCCGGCGCTGTACCTTGGGCCAGGGCAGTTCCATTTCTTCGGGGCTTCCGGCGCGGACAATGAACAGGTTTGTATGTTCAGGACCGCCGTACTCCCTGGACAGCCATGCGGCGGTATCTTTTTCCCGCCCATGCTCCTTCATATAGCGGACTACGGCCCGTTTGCTGTCCATATCGCCGTTCCATGCACAGAGGGCTTCGTCAATATCGTCCTGGGAGAGAGGGCGCAGAAGCTCATGGAGCTTTGGATAGGTTTCGGCAATCACCTCTTGATGCAGGCGGTGGCGGAACTCCGGCACATCCGAATACTGTTTGAGAAGCTGCAAATCACCGGAGCCAAGAACCGCGCGGCGTACAGCGGCGTTGCCCTCAATCACAGCGTTTTCATGGTCAGTATGGCCGCAGGCGTTGCGGTATGCCGTATCCTCCATGATGGCGGCGGTCACAACCGGCTTGTACTGTTCCAGCAATTCTTCCAGCGCGGGCTGGGGCGGTTCTGTTTCGGTTTCATGGACAGGAGCAGGCTGGCTCTGTGATTCTACAATGCCCGCCTCTGCCAGTTCCTTTTCTGCCTGGATTTTCTCATACTGTTCCCGTTCTGCTTCGGTCAGATAACGATCCTTTTGGATCAGGCCGGCAACCAGCTTCACGACCTTATCCCAGGTCAGGCGTACATCGTCACAGCCGTTTTTCTGGTAGCGCAGGCCCTTTCCATCGTGATCTTCGCCACTGTGCGTTGCACCGGACAGTGCGTGGGAGCGTCCACCGGTTCCGTATTCCTGCCGGAGAAACGCGGTTTTTTCCTTGTCGGTATGGGGCTGCTGGAAAAAGGCATAAATGCGCCCTTTGCCCCCGGCAAAACCGCTGCCGCCAGAAAGGGCCGCGCCGATCTCATCCTCCGTAATAAACTGCTTAACCGCAGGAACCTCTGCCATTTCAGATGAAAAGGCTTTGCGGGGCAGTGACAGGTCTTTCAGGTTTTCCCAAATCTCCTTTGGCTTGTGGTAATGGAAACGCAGCAAGTTACGGTCTTGCGTATAGGCAGTCCAAAAGGCGGCGTATTCTTCTGTGAGGGGCTGGCGGAAAGCCGGGTCACGCAGCTGCTCAGTGAGCCATGCGGATTCTTCTGGAAACCCGTTGCCCTTGATTTCTGACAGACTGGGTAAATATCCGGCTTCTCTGGCTTCATCGCTCAAATCGTGATACAGGTTCCAGAGCTTGTTGGCAAGGAGGGAGCGTTCATAACCCTCCGCCTCGGCAAGCTCCACATTGGAAGCAAATTGACCGGATTCCAGCAGCTCGCCAATTCGTTCCGCCGTGCACTCCCAGGAAATAACCTGCGCGGATTTATCATATCGGGCGGATTTTCCATGAGAGAGATGGATTCCGTCCTCGCCGTACCAGACTGTGATACGGCCTGTATCGGTGGTAAAACCGTTGCCGCCATGATAGAGGGATTGCAGGGCGGCAGCTATTTCCGGGACCGGCTTCTGCTTTTCAAATTCAGCTGTCACGCGCTCCCGCAGACGGTCGGTATTGCCGCCCAGCCGCAGTACATGGTCAATGTCCTTTTGGGCAAAAGAAAAAGCAGAGGACGCTTTCACATTCTCTGCTTCATCAATATTCTGAATCTGTTCCGTTTCGGAAAGAAACAGGTTTAAGGTCAGCTGTTGATAAGTTCCGCCAGCAGAATCTCCTCCGCCTGGGCCTTGCAGCTGTTCATCAGGCCCACCCACTGCATCATGTCGCGGGCTTTCAGTTCCTCGGTCACGCCCGCCGCCTGCGCCAGTTTTGGCATCAGCTGCTCCAATCGGCTGTTCGCGGTCCGGTCGATCTCCAACAGGTGCGGGTACAGCTTCTCGCTCATCAGCAGACGGTTGTAAAGGATGGGCCGGTGTTCCTTCAAGTAGGTTTTCCGCATCCTGCCGTACTTGCCCAGGGGCGTTTCGGGCTGTTCTGTCAGTTGCAGGTTGGGAATCAGATAATCCCCGTTCTGAATGTAAGTTAAGGTGTTGTTCATTTTGCTGGCTCCTTTCTTTGTTGGCCTCTCGCTCCGCGTTTAGAATGGTTACGCCGATCTGCCGCAGCACCTGCTGGTTGATCTGGCTGACCGCCGTTCCCAGCGCCCCAACGGTGGCCGGTGTGTTGAAATCGAAAACCGGCATGAAATCCTCGTGGGTGAAATACTGCTCCGGGGCCAGCCCGCAGCGGGACATCAGGGAATAGGCGATGCTGACGGTGGCGGCGGCTTTGAATTGGACTTCGATGTTAAGTTCATCGTACTCCTCCAAAAAGGAATCGTCAACGATGTAAAGGAAGTCCCGCCCGTTGTCCGCCCAGTATTCCCCGGCCAGCCTGCGGGCGATCTCGGTCAGCTGCCCGCCTAAATCATCGCCGCCCACCCCATACCGGTTTTCCAGCATGGCGGAGATGGAATCTATATGCCGTTCCTCCATCTTCCAGAGCCAGGGAGTGCGGGAGTGCGGGCGGGTTCCGGTGTCGGAGATGTCAAAGACATACCGCAGCCGGGTCCGGTCCCCGGAATCGTCCACCAGGGCGATGCCCTTGGAACCGCGCCGGACATAGCGGCCCATCTTGTCATTCCACAGGTCATACTCCGCGCAGGCGGTAGCGTCCGGGCGCTGGGCGTAGATCATCAGCTGGTCGTGGAAGGGGTATTTGTAAAGCCTGGAGGCTGTGTCGAGAAACCGCATCCACTCATTCCAGCTGGAAGTAAGCTGCACCGCCGCATAGTCGGCCATCTGTGCGTACATCTGCGCTTTGGTTGCCATTGTTTTCGGCCCTCCTTTCGGGTTTTGGATAAAAGGAAGGGGCGGCACAGCGCCAGCCCCTCCGGTCTGTTGGTTCCTATTCGTCAAAGTCCGGGTACAGTTCCAGACTGTCAAACTCCGCGTCCGTCATGGCGCGCAGCTTATGAAGGGCGCTGTCGGTCAGTTCCGTCAGCTCCGTTTCCTCCGGCGAGAGGTAGCCGCGCATCTCGGTCAGGCTCTCCATCAGTCCGGCGCGGGTTCCGGTGTTGTAAATGCACATCAGATTCATTTCTTCAAAGGTAAAGTGTCCCATATCAAAGCTCCCTTTCCGCGCTCTTTTTCGGCGCTGTCTTTTTGCTTTCCTGCTTCGGCTGCTGGTGGAGCTGTTCCACCACCGATTTCCGCTTGTCCCCGTCCTCCCGGTGGACAGCCGCCGCCAAATCCATCAGGGAAATCGGCTGGCCGCTTCTGGCCTGCTGTTCCAGCTGGGCTATGGTCGGCTCTCTGGGGCCGTTGTTGATGATCCCGTCAATCATGCCGTAATCGTCCTCCATAGACATTTCCGCATTTTTCAGCGGGTTGTCCGGCAGGAATCCGGGAATCTCAGTAAAACCAACGCTGTCGCAGTAATGGCAGGATACCATGCCATCCCGTTTAACAGCAACAATGTCGCTGACACTCATGGAGGGGCTGTGAAAATCCACAGGCTTTTGCAGATTGAACTGCTCATATAGTTTTTCCAGCTGCTCCATTTTAGTGCCGGAGCCGCCCAGCGGGGCGGTGTAGATCAGGTCATAATTGCCCCGGTCCACGGGGATGTCATGGGATTTTAGCCAATCCAGATTCATAAACCGCACATTCTGCGGGTCCTCCCGGCTGACCTGATAGATGGCAAAGCAGTCCCCCTCATGAGAGAGAAACGCCTGCTCCCGTTCCTGCTGGCGGTTCAGCCGGTCCTGCACCAGCGCGTCAAAGGCTGGGCTTTCCTCCCATTCCTCGCGGGAAAGGGCGAACACCGTACCGGGCAGCTGGGATTCAAATTCCTCCCGGTCAAAGAGCATTTCCGCGCCGCCCCCGTCCACCACCGCGTACACCGTCAAATCCTGCTCAAACAGTTCCAGCGCCCGCTCTTTGGAGAGGGGCAGCAAGTCCCCGTCCTGATAGCCGCAGTTTTTCAGATCGTCCTCACACAGCGCCGGGTCCGGCATCGGGTATTCATCCAGCGCCTGCTCCGGCGCGTCGGGCAGCGGGGCGGCTTCTGCGGCATGGCCGATGGAATCCAGCGCCCGCGGGTTTTGGCTGGCGGGCAAAAGGGCGTATTCCCGTTCCTGTTCGGCGGTCAGCGGCTGGGGGTAGTCGATACAGCCAAAGGCAGTGATGGAATCCTGTTCCACCTTTATCCATGCGGCCAGTTCAGTGATGGTTTTCCCGTCCATCAAAGGATAGGTTCCCACATCCAGCGATTCCTGGGTAATGTAATAGCGGAACATGGAGGGGTCCTGCTCCGGCAGTTCGGTGGGGATTTTCCAGGAGGGTTCCGGTTCAGGGGAAACCTCTTGATTTTCCGTATCGGCCTGCGGGCTTTCCGGCTGCATGGTTTCTTTTCCGGCGTCCTGCTCCGGCCCGGATTCCAGATCAATGCCGCGCTCCTTGCAGACCTCCTGAAAATGGCGGTCAATATCGGCAATCAGAGTACCGGCGGTCTTGTTGATGGTTTCCAGGCTGGCCCGCAGTTCCTTCAGCTCCTTGCCCTGGCTCCAGTTCGCAATGTACCCAAAGCTGTTTGCGCCGGTCTGAATCCCAAAATATTGGCAGACCGCGTAAGAGATGCTCTCGGCCTCCACCTCCTCAGTGCGCCGGTCCTTTTTATGGTCCTGCAAAAACCGCTGGGCGGTCTTTTCGCCGCCGTTAAAGTCCAGGCCGGATTCATCGGTCAGCGGGAGATGCCCTTCCTCCGGCAGTTCCAGCGGCTTTGCGGTTATGACGGAACCGGCGTGGTTGACGATAACCCGTTCCTCGACCGCAACCGGCGCGCCGGGGTCATCATCGGAACCGCGCAGGTCATAACAAAACAGTCCGTCCGGCAGATCGTCTGCGGCAATCCGCTCATTGGAGAACAGGGCTGGCTGTCCAAACAGCTCCACTTCCTGATACAAGGGCGCGTCCGGGTTGTCCGGCACATCAAAGTTGTGCAGCTTGCTGTGGGCAATCTCATGGACGGCGGCAGAAACGGTCTGCACCTCGCTCATGCCCTGGCGGATGGCGATGCGCTGCTGGCTGGAAGAAAAATATCCGTCCGTATCCGCGTCCATTTCCTCAAACGCAAGGGGAACCGGGGCGGAGCGTTTCAGCGCCTCCATAAACGCCTCAAAGTGCCGGACATTCCCGAACAAATCTGCCGCCAGGGAGGGCAGGGGCTTTCCGTCCGTCTGGCTCACATCAAACACCTTCACCGGACGGAACAGCGGGATTTCCACCTCTTTTTCCTCCATGACCACCCTGCCGTTTGCATCCAGCACCGGTGCATGAGTGTCCGGGTCCAGTTTCTGCTCCTCGATTTTCTTCTTATAGGGGGTGGGCGCGATGATGGTAATGCCGCGCTCGCCCTTCTTCACATGGCGCTCAAACTGGTTCTTCCACTTGTTATAGCCAGCCACAAGGGTCGCGTCCGGCTTCTGCATATAGATCAGCATGGTATTATTGACCGAGTAGCGGTGGAACCGGGACATCACCGACAGATAGCGCATATACTTTTCGCTCTCAAACAGTTCCTTGATGTTCTGCTCAATGCCCTCGGTGATTTCCCGCAATCGCTCCCGGTTGGTGGGTTTCTCTGCCATTTCCTTGTTTCTCCTTTCCAAATCCATGATTTTTGTTAGGTGTTCTGCAATCCATGTTTTTTGTTCCTCGATGCCATCCTCCATCAGAAAGTCCAGAAGATACTCCACATAGTCCTTTTGGTGCAGCGCCTCCACAAAAAGGGGGTGCGGCTCATCCTCCGGGGTCAGGGGCGCAAGGCCGGTTTCCCAGCCCCGCAGCAGATGGGCGTAGTCTGCCAGCGCGCGGAAACACCGCTGCTTGGATTCCCGGAACTTCTGCGCTTCTGATTTTTGACGGACATAGGTTTTCTTCGGGGGCGCCTGGCTGTCATAGAGCAGTCCAAAATCCTGGGCCAGTTTTTCCGCAGCCTCTTTGGGGGAGAGGTTATACAGTCTGGCGGCAAAGTCGATCACATCACCGTCCGCCCCGCAGCCGAAACAGTGAAAGCGGCGGTCTAATTTCATGCTGGGCGTCCTGTCATCGTGAAAGGGACAGCAGGCCATACCGTTCCGCTTTACCTCGATTCCATAGTGTTCCGCCGCTTCTCTGGTGGTGATGGACTGCTTTACCGTTTCAAAGACATTCCCGCCCATGCTTATTGACCGGAGGAGGATTTCAACGGCGGCTTATAGCCTGCGGCCCTGGCGCGTTCACTGGCGGCTTTGCGCCGCTTTTCGCTGTACGGCTCCCGAACCGATACGCAGCGTTTGGGGACAATGAAGTTGTGGTCGTCCTTCTTGATGATCTGCTCCGGGTATTTTTCCGCCAGCTGCTCCAGCTTCTTCATCAGCTTGGGGTCATGGGTATAGACCTCTGCCGCAGACTCGGCCTGGTTATAAAGGAGAACCGTTTCCTGTTCCAGCAGCGACAGCTTCATCACGAGCCTCCTTTCCGCTGGCCAAAGTCCAGCTTGAAGTTCACATACTCGCCGGTATCCTCCAAAAGCACATCCGCGTCATAGGTTTTTCCGGTTTTTTCCGAGTAGCAGCCGGTGAGCCTTGCCCGCCCGTCTTTTAAGAGGGCCGCGACAATGGCCTTGGTGGGCTGTTTCTTCTTGGCGCTCCACCACTTGCTGTCTTTCCAGATGGCAAATCTGCAAGTTTCACTTTGGCAGAAAAATCCCTTTTGCGATTCTGTAACCTCACCGCCGCACCGGGGGCATCTGCCTACTGCTTCGCGGGGCGGGGAGAACAGGTACTCGGTCCCCTTAACCACCTGATAGGTTGCCGCCAGCTCCCGCAGCATGGCGTAAATCCCGGACAGAAACTCCTCCGGGGAAAGCTCGCCGCGCTCAATCTCGCCCAGCCGGTACTCCCACTCGGCGGTGAGCATCGGGGATTGCAGCTGCTCCGGCAGAACCGTAATGAGGGAACGCGCGTCGCGGGAGGGCATCAGCTGGACCGTTTTTTTGCTCTTTTTCCGTTCCAGAAACCCGGTGGAGGCCAGCTTTTCCAGAATCCCGGCGCGGGTGGCAGGCGTACCCAATCCCTTGCGCTCGGCGGTATCCGGCATATCCTCTTTACCGGCGTTCTCCATAGCCGACAGCAGGGTATCTTCGGTGAAATGTTTTGGCGGGCTGGTTTTCCCCTCCTTGACGGAGGCATTGGAAACGGACAAAGATTGTCCCTCGGAGAGTTCCGGCAGCGTCTTTTCCTCTGGTCTTTCCTCCGGCTCCGGGGCATTTTTCAGACCGGCGTGATAAGCGGCATCCAGCCTGCGCCAGCCGGGGCGCTGAATGGTTTTCCCTTTTGCGGCAAACTCCTGACCGGCGCAGACCAGCGTGGCGGCGGTTTCCTCGTAGAGATGGGGTTCCGCCACCGCGCACAGCAGCCTTGCGGCCACCAGCTCCAACACCGCTTTTTCCCCCACAGGGAGGGCGGACAAATCCGCATCCCGAAGATTGCGGGTGGGGATCACCGCATGGTGGTCGGTCACTTTCTTATCGTTGATGACTGCCTCCGGGTTGCAGGTAATACCGATCCCCTTTCGGAACGGCATGGCGTTGGCGGTGAGGTTGACCAGCACCGGCAGGCCCTCCGCCATATCCGAGGTCAGATACCGGCTGTCCGTCCGGGGATAAGTACACAGCTTTTTCTCATAGAGATTTTGCAGATAGTCCAGCGTTTGCTGGGCGGTAAACCCCAGCAGGCGGTTGGCGTCCCGCTGTAAGGTGGTCAGGTCATAGAGGGCGGGCGGCTTTTCGGACTTCTCTTTCCGCTGTGCCTGTTTCACCACCGCAGAACCGCCCCGGCAGGCGGTTTTCAGCTCTTTCGCGGCGGTTTTGTCTTTCATCCGCGCCCCCACAGCGGTAAATCCGGGCAGTTCCAGCGCCACCGTATAGAACGGCTCCGGCTGGAAGGCTTCAATCTCTGCTTCCCGCTGGACGATAAGGGCCAGTGTCGGGGACATGACCCGACCGATGTTGAGGGTCCGGCGGTATAGCACTGAAAACAGCCGGGTGGCGTTGATGCCCACCAGCCAGTCAGCCTTGGCGCGGCAGAGCGCCGCCTGATGCAGACCGTCATAGTCCGCGCCGGGGCGGAGGTTTTCAAAGCCCTCCCGGATTGCCGAATCCTCCATGCTGGAAATCCAGAGCCGTTTCATGGGCTTTTTGCAGCCCGCCAGCTCATAGACGTTGCGGAAAATCAGTTCGCCCTCCCGTCCCGCGTCACAGGCGTTTACCACCTCGGTCACATCCGGGGCGCACAGCAGCTTTTTGAGAATATCAAACTGTTTCTTCTTGTCCCGCCCCACGCTCATTTTCCAGTCCGAGGGCAGGATCGGCAGATCGTCATAGCGCCACTTGGCGTATTTAGGGTCATAGCTGTCCGCGTCGGCAAGCCCCGCCAGATGCCCCACGCACCAGCTGACCCGCCAGCCGTTCCCTTCCAGATACCCGTCCTTGCGGGCATTGGCCCCGATCACAGCAGACAGGCTTTGGGCCACCGACGGTTTTTCAGCAATCACAAGGCGCATAATCTTCATCCTCCCATTCTTCCCGCATAGATGTACGCAGCTTTTCCTCAATGCTGTTGTCCTCTGTCAGCATCAGGTCATAGCCAAACCGGTAATCATATCGGTACAGTTTTCCTACCAGATCATTGATGAGGATGCGGCAGGCCAGAATGACACGTTTTTTATCCACCTGCATCAGCTGGTAGCGTTGATAATCGCTGTAATAGGACTCATGCCGGTGCGCGCGGCTGTTGGCGTCCTCCAGCAGCCAGTCTACCGGGTCCTGGCAGCCTTCCTCTTTTTCCCTCTCCATATATTTCAGCAGTTCCATCACCATCGGAAAACTCTGCTCGTCCATGCGGGCTTCTTCTTTCAGATAGCCGATCAGGGCGCATAAAAGCAGGCGGGCCGCTGTCTGTTCCCGTTCCGTTAATGCCTCCATCGTCTTTGCGGCGTCCGGCAGAAGCCTTTCTTCTACAAAAGTTTCCACATCGCCGGAGTACAGCTGGCGGATGGAATCTATGGACAGCGGGGCGGCTGTGTCGCCATCCATAGAAAAGTCATAAAGGTCGTCGCTCTGTGCAGGCTTTTTCCGAAGTTTGCGTGTCAGGGCAGTCAGAATATCGCCGCCCAGATACACCGCCAGACAGCACAGGTCAAAAACAGCGATGCCTTTTATCAATAAAATAAGATACTTCATTTCCGATCTCTCCTTTCTTTCAGCTGCTTTTCCAGTTCCCGGTGGCAGAATCCCACACAGGGCCTCCCGTAGTTGCCGCAGCCATAGCAGGGGTGGCTTTTGGGTAAAGAAGGAGGGCGGGAAGTTTTCTTCCTGCCCTCCGGTTTCTGTGTCATCATGCGCTCAAAGGGGCTGTCAGTGAAGCGGGTCATTCCGGTTCTTCCTCGCTTTCCACCGGTTCCTCCTCCGCGCCCTCCTCGGATTCCCACAGCTCATCTTCCTCATCGCCGTAGTCGTAATCGTCCAGATTGTCCGGGCCTTTGGTTTTCGGCTTGTTCTTCACAAACTTGAAATAGTAGAGCGCGCCCCCGCCGCCTAACAGAGCCACAACCAAAAGCAGGACAGCCGGATTCATGCCGGACTTTTTCTCCGGTTCCGGCTCCATTGCAGGCGGCTCCTCCGGTTCCGCCGCCTTGCCGGTGCAGCTTGTCATGGTAAAGGCGCAGACCGGGCAGTTCCGGTTGATTGCGCCTGCCTGACATTTCTCGGTGCAGCTGCAAACAGCGGGAGGCTCCTCGCTGTCCCCGTCCTCCATCAGCGCCATCAGGTCAGCTTCGTCTACCTGGTTCAGAAAATGGACGGTGTTTTCTCCCTCGTCATCCCGGTCCACCAGGATGTAAAAGTAGTTGCCGTTTTTGGTGGTAACGGTAATCAGCTGCTTGTTTCCGCCGTAATCGTCCACCAGGGTGGCGTTGCCATCCGGGGTGAGGGGAGGCGTTTCCTCCGGCTGCTCCACCTGTACGTTGGAATCGTTGGTTCCATCAGCCGGTTCCTCGCCGCCGCCCGCATAGGCGGGGACAGAAAAACCGCCCATGAGGACCAGGGCGGTGCAAAATGCGGCCAGTGTCCGCAATAACTGTTTAGATTTCATCGTGATTTTCCTCCTTTTCCTGGATATCGGGTGCAGGCGTTCCCACGCCGGGAATCCCGCCGCCGGACAGCAGCGCGTTCAGTTCCTGCGGGGTCATGCGGACCGCCCGCACCAGCTGGACGATTTGCAGGTTCTCCGCCTCGGTTTTCTGCGCCTCCAATTCCCGCAGCTTGTTCTGGTATTCCGCCAGCTTTTCGCGGGTCTTTGCGATCTCCCGGTCAATCCGGTCGATTTTGTTCGTTGCCATCTGTAAACACTCCTTCCCATATGGTTTAGTTCCAGTTCATCAGGCCGTAGCCCTTGATGCACTGGTAATTCAGGTCATAGCTTTTGATTTTGCAGGCGTCGCCGGAATTGCCCTCCACCGTATAGACCCGGCTCCCGTCTGTGCCGATCACAATGCCGACATGGTCGGCGGAACCGTCCAAATCCCAGTCAAAGAAAATGGCGTCGCCGGGGGCGATGTTGGCATATCCGCGCCCGCCCCATTGTCCATGCGACTGGAACCAGGGTACGCCCTGGGACTGGCAGCCCGCAAAGCGCGGTTCGCTTTTCCCGGCCTGGTTATAGCACCAGCTCACGAAGCAGGCGCACCATTCCACCCGGCTGTTAAAGCCGTACCAGCTCCAATACGGATAGCCGCCCACGTTTCCCACCTGACGCTTTGCCAGATCCACCAGGCCCGGATTGCCGGGGCGGGTCCCGTTTATAAACTCCACGCCGCTCAAATCCTCGGAATTTCCCATATCCGGGGAACCGCCGCCAAACAGCAGCGGCTTGTTGCCCCTGGTGGCGATGTAGACCTGGTACATCTCATATTCATCCGGGGTGAGAAGCTCCGGCGCAAGGGCGGCAATCTGGGTGTTCACAAGCTCCACATGGAGGATGTAGTATTCATAGGGGACTTCCTCGCTGGTCGTTTCCCCGGTTTCCGGGTCGGTGCTGGTTTCGGTGCGGTAGCGGATTTCCACCTCCTCGGTCAGTGTCAGGACATATTGGAGGTCAAAGACCCGCTGTAACTGTGCCGCCGCGCTCTGGGGCGTGTATTCATGGAGCAGGGCGCTTAAATAAGCCGCCAACTCATGGGGGTTATGGCCGATGGGGTCTAAATTGTACCGGTACTCGTCATAGCCGGGGTGCAGGCTCTCCATGTTGTCCAGTTCGGCTTGCAGTTCCGCCTCCTTTGCGGCATAGTCCGCTTCCGTCCCCAGCATATCCTCGTCTTTGGAGGGATAGGTGGAGCCGGACACCGCCGAGCCGATGCTCTGGGCCAGCATGGAGCAGGAGGACAGGGTATTCATCAGCAGGCAGACCAGCAGAAACAGCGCCAGCGCAATCAGGAATCCCTTTTTGTGCCGCATGACAAACCGGCCTGCCTGTTCCGCTTTTTCTTTGACAGACTTTGCCGCCTTGCCGGTCTTGTGCGCGGTCTTGGCAGTATGGCCTGCGGCCTGTGCCGTATGCCCAGCCGTTTGACTGGCGCGTTTGGCGGCGGCATATTCCTTTTTGATGGCCTGCTTTTGCTGCCAGCGGGAAAGGGGGTTGCTGGCAAGCTGGGGGTTCTCCGCCAGGGACTTTTGGTACAGGGCGTTGATGTTTGCTTTTTCCAGCTTTTGCTCCGCCCTTGCCGCTTCGCGGTAGGGTTTCAGCTTATGGCTGCGGTATCCCTCCCGCACCAGCCGCGCGCTGACTTCAACAGCCTGCTCAGTCTTGTGCGCCCCTTCCACGCCCACATTGTCCTGTTCGGACTTGCGGATTTCCTTATGCGCCCCGGCAAGTAGCGCGTTGGCCGGAGCGCCCCGTACCGCATGGGACAGCTTGGAGGGCGGCTTTGCCTGTTCCTTAAAGGTCAGTTTCGTTGTTTTCTTTCCGGTATCGGGGTCAATAACGGTCTGCCGGACCTTCTTTTTGGGTATCCTGGCCTGCGCCTTGTCTGCCCGGACAGCTGCTTTCTGTGCGCGGCGGATCGGCTTTTCCAGCGCCGGGTCGGTCCGTTCCTCCTCGGTGAAGCGCAGGCGCGGCTCCTTAATCAAACCATTCCCCCAGCATCAGCGCCTCCATCATATAGAGCAGTTCCATATAGAGGCCCATGCCAGCCGGGGTGTGTAAAGGACGGAGGATCAGGCAGGCATAGACCTGTGCCAGCACATCGGCCAGAAGCTCCGCGCCCCGGCCCTCCATAATCCTGCCGCCGGTGCCGGGGGAGAGGCAGCACCAGATTTCCGCAAGGCGGAGCAGGCCCGTTTCCCCGTCACGGTTCAGTTCTGCCGCCATGCTCTCCGCAGTACGGCACTCGCTTACCGCGTCCGCCATCGCCAGAAGCAGCTGGCGGCGCTGAATCTCCATCGCCCGCTGCAAAAACAGCCGGGGATTGTGTTTCATTTTCTGTGCAGTCATGATTGCTTTCCCTCCTTTAATTCCTGTAATTTTGTGGTCATGATGCGGTACAGCTCGGTGTCCTTGGGGAACCGGTCGATAAAGGGCAGGATGATGTTGCCGTAAAACAGCAGCCCTTCGCCCTCGCCGGAGTGGGTCACATAGGACAGCTGGTGCGGGGAGATGCCCAGCTGCCTTGCCAGAATCTGCCGGTCCCCGCTTGCCTGGTTGAGCATATATACAAAGTCCGAGTTCTCAAAGATGTTCTCGATCTCCCGGCTGGCAAGCAGGTCCTTGATGTTCTGGGTGATGCCGGTGGGAATCCCGCCCCACTTCCGAAACCGTTTCCAGATTTCAATGGTATAGGCGGCGGTCTGGTCCTCTTTGAGCAGCAGGTGCATCTCGTCAATGTAGTAACGGGTGGACTTGTGGGCGGCGCGGTTGATGGTGACGCGGTTCCACACCTGGTCCTGCACCACCAGCATACCGATTTTTTTCAGCTGCTTGCCTAACTCCTTGATGTCATAGCAGACAATGCGGTTGTCGATGTTTACATTGGTCCGGTGGTTGAACACATTCAGGGAGCCGGAAACATAGATTTCCAGTGCCGTAGCGATGTACTGCGCCTCTTTTTCCTCCTGGGTCAGCAGAAGGTTGTATAAATCCTCCAATACCGGCATATTTTCCGGCCTGGGGTCGTTCAGGTAATCATGGTAGACCAGCCGCACACAACGGTCGATGATGGTTTTCTGGACCGGCTGCAAGCCCTCCTTGCCGCCCACGATCAGCTCGCACAGCGACAGGATGAAGTCGGATTTCAAGGACAGCGGGCTTTCATCGTCCGAGTAGTCCAGGTTTAGGTCCATCGGGTTAATGTAGTCCCCGGAGGTGGGCGAAATCTTGATAACCTGCCCATGCAGCCGCTCCACAAGGGTCGCGTACTCCGATTCCGGGTCGCACACGATGATGTCATCGGTGGTGAGAAGAAAACAGTTGGCGATTTCCCGCTTGGCGGAAAAGGACTTGCCGGAGCCGGGAGTGCCAAGAATCAGGCCGTTGGGGTTTTTCAGCTTCTTGCGGTCCACCATGATAAGGTTGTTGGACAGGGCGTTGATGCCGTAGTACAGCGCCTCTTTCCCGTTCTGGAAAAGCTCCTGGGTGGTAAAGGGGATAAAGATGGCGGTGCTGGAAGTGGTCAGCCCCCGCTGGATTTCCACCTGGTTTTGTCCCAAAGGCAGGCAGCTCATCAGCCCTTCCTCCTGCTGGAAGTCCAGCCTTGCCAGCTGGCAGTTGTACTTTTGGGCGATGCTGGACGCCTGAAACACGTTGTTGCCCAGCTGTCTGGCGGTGTCCGCCGTATTCAGGATCAGGAAGGTCACAAGGAACATTCTCTCGTTGCGGCTCTGTAAATCCTGCAACAGCTTTTTGGCCTCGTTTCCGTAGGTAGCCAGATCGCTGGGAATGATGTCCATATCGTACCCTGCCCGGACCGCCTTTTTCTGTTCCTCGATCTTGGCCCGGTCCAGGTCGGTGATTTTGCGCTTGACCGTCTTGATGGCCTTTACCTGGTCTAAGGACTGCACATGGAGGCTGACAATCAGGGAGCTTTCCATATCCAGAAAATCCGCCAGCATCCGGTCGTTCAATTCCGGCGCGAGAATCTGCACAAAGCTGACCGCGCCGTACTTTTTCCCCATGCGGAACTGCCTGCCGGTGCGGAACCCAAAGGAAGTGGGGGCGATGAAGTCCTTGGTGGAAAGGCCGGAGGGGGCCAGCCAGTCCCACGAAAAGGAAAAGGGAACCTGTTCGTCCATGTGGAATACGCCATGCAGCTGGGACAGCCGCGCCCGCCCGTCCAGCGGCTCCGCCACTACGCCCAGCCGCTTGAAGTTGTTGAGCAGGTCGGTTTCAATCCGTTCCAGCCGGGGCTTTGCCGCCCGGATGCTGTCCGCGTCAATGCCGAAGGTCAGGTATTTTGTCTTAATCAGGCCGTTGTTCCCCTTTGCCAGCTGGTTTTGCAGCATCTGGGTGTACTCGCCGCGGATATTGTCAAAATCGTCCCCCTGGGGCGGGATGGTGATGGACCGGGCAAAGGTTTCCTGGGACGCGGCCAGGTTGAGGAAGGACAGCTGGAACCGGATGGAGCTGTCAAAGTAGTTGAGGAAATCGCACCAGCCCTCGAAGATGGCGGTCTTATCCTCGTTTTGGGACAGCTGGTAATTGATGTCCTGAAACTGAATGGTCTTGGTATAGTAGCAGCCGGTCACGCGGCAGATGCCGTCCGGCCACATCCGTTCATAGGGGATGCTGTCCTGCGCGGAAATCCCCTTCTGGTCAGTGCGGCTGGCGCGGGAAATGGCGGCTTCGATCTGCTTCCGATCCGCGCGGGAGAGCTTCTTTTTCACCGGAATTGGCCCTTCGCCCTCCGGCGCTCTGCCGTTTGTCCGGTTTTTCTTTGCCGTAAACAATGTCATACACCTCCTTGTCGAGTTTGTCCTGCCGCTCCAATACGGCATAGAAGTTGTTGGTCTGGTAGGGGCGCTGCCGGGGCCGGAGAAAGGATACCCGGATCATGTTGCCGATGATCTTTTCCAGCGGCTGGCCGTTCTTCTCGTACATCGCCAGCAGGAAAAAGGGCAGCATGACAAGCATCATGCATAGGGCGGCGGCGCTGTTCCCGGCTGGCCCCCGAAGCAGAAAGAAAAGCGGTACGCCAATCAGCGCCCCGCTGCCAAAGCAGATTAACTGCCGCTTGGTGAGGTTGAAGGCCACCTTTGTCTTGACCTTCGTTAAGTCTTTGGGTACGGGTACATAAGCCATTTTTGCATACTCCTTTCGTCAGTGGGCCTGGAAGATTGCCTTGGCCATGCTGCCGCTCTTAAAGAGGGTCAGGCAGAGCAGGACTGTATATCCCACACAGGACCAGATGGCGGCAATCGTATCCTCGTCGGTGGCGATGTTCTGCACCAGGACCGCGTAGATCGCCACGCAGACCATAATGAGGAACGCCTGAAAGCCTAACGCCATCAGGGAGCGCAGGTAATTCTGCCCCATGCCGCCCCATTCCCTGCCCATCATAGCGGCCATCGGGACCGGCGCGACCGAGGTGACGAGATATATTTCCAGCATACGGCCATAAATGACGATAAAAATACAGATGGTCAGCGCCCACATGGTAAGGCCGATAAACAGGGACTGGAACCACAGCCCGAACAGCGGCCCCAAATCCATCTCCATGAGCCTTGGCTCCAAATCCGCCATCGCGGAGGAAATGTCGATGGAAGCGTCCGCGCCGATGACGCCGGAAGCCTGGGCCACGATGCCCTGGGCCACATCAAATACGCCCATCACGATATTCCAGGTGTTGGTGACAATGAGGATGGCACAGGCGGTCTTGAATATCCACTTGAAAAACACAGCGGTTTCAATATCGTGGAAGTTGTTCTTGTCGGTGATAATCTGAATCAGCTCCAGCGTCATTACAAAGGCCAGGATCACGCCTGCTATGGGGAGAATGACCGTTTCCGAAAGGCTTTGGACCATGCTGAAAATACCCGCGTTCCAGCCCTGGGGCGTCTGCCCGATCTGCCCCGATATGTCCGCCACCTGGTTGTTGACCGAATCGAACATACTGGAAAGGTTGCTCATTATGCCGCCCACCAGCATTTCTTTCAGCCAGGTGGTGATTGCATCCAGCAGAAAATCCATACAGTGCTACCTCCTTTCCGCCCCTCCCGCGTTTGCGGGAGGGGCAAAGGTATGGGTGTTTCTGGTGCGGGGATTAGCCGAACAGACCGGAGAGCAGGGGTACAAGCACCATGCCGATGAGGGCAACGCCGCCGCCCGCCATGAGCTGCTTCATGCCCTGGCTTTTCGCGCCAGGGTTATCATTGCCGTAACCTTCCAGCAGGTTGATGACGCCCCAGATTCCAAGGCCGGCTCCCAGTGCGATAACGAGGGTCTGCAAAACGTCGATTGCGCTGTTGAAAAATTCCATACTTTAATTTAGCCGGAATCGCTTTGTGGTTAGTGTTGGTTCATAGGCATACAAAAGCCGGACAACAAAACCGCCCTGAATTTTGGGCGGCTCGATTCCGGCTATCCTCCTTCTTCATTTTTTTGTTGAGCTGTCCGCTTTGTACGCCAATGGCCTCAACCGAGGCAGGTTTCAGGGACCCTGGCGGGTAGATAAGATCACTCCTTTCTCGCGGAACGGGATTATTCGCCCTCGGTGTCTACGTCAACTTCAAACACATCGTAGACCTCGTTGGGTTTTGGTTTGAGCCGGGTGGACAAAAACGCTTCAATGTCAAAGGCGTTCTTATCGTCCGCGTCGGCGGTGTACTGAAAATTGGGGTGCCTGGTGATGTCATACTTATCCGACAAAAACGGGCGGACGCCCCGCAGCTGGAGGATACATTTTCCCCCGTCCATCACCGCAAGCTCATCCTGGCTCATCAGCTCTTTCCCCAATTTCTGATAGTTGAGAGAGTGGGAGGTTTCCCGCCCCCGGCTCTCCCCGGTGTTGTAAGTGTCAATAGTTTCTTTTCCCAGGGCGGCGGCTAACTCCTTTAAGGTGGTGGGTTCTTTGCCGCCCAGAAAGATGGAAGTGTCCATATTTCCGATGATGGTGTCGGCGTTGTCCTTGTAGATGGCCTTTAACTGGGACTGCGCCTGCAATACCAGACAGGCGGAAATCTCCCGGCTTCGGATGGTGGCTACCAGCTTTTCCAGCTTTGGAATCTGCCCGATGTTGGCACACTCGTCAATCAGGCAGCGCACATGGACCGGGAGCCTGCCGCCGTACACATCGTCCGCTTTCTCGCACAGGAGGTTAAACAGCTGGGTGTAGCACATGGAAATCAGGAAGTTAAAGCTGTCATCGGTATCGCTCATAATGAGAAATAAGGCGGTTTTTTTGTCCCCCAGGGTGTCCAGTTCCAGCTCGTCATAGGCTGTGACCTCCCGCAGCTCGGCAATATCGAATACCGCCAGCCGCGCGCCGCAGGAAATCAGAATCGACTTCGCGGTTTTGCCCGCCGCCAGCTTATATTTTTTGTACTGCCGCACCGCAAAATGGTTGGGCTTCTCGGATTCCAGCGCGTCAAACATCAGGTCAACGGGGTTTTTGTATTCCTCATCGTCCTCCCGGACCTCCATCGCGTTAATAAACTCAATCAGGGTGGAGAAGTTCTGTTCCTCCACCGGGGCCTCATAGTGGATATATCCAATCAGGGCGCAGTACAGCAGCGTTTCCGCTTATGGTGATAGGTAAGCCTACAGTTTCTAATGTTTCCGGCTTTTCCCCCACCCCGCACCGTGCATGACGGCTTTCCCGTCACACGGCGCTCCATCAACAACAATTCGCACACGTTATCACAAGTTATTACCATGAACATTTTTTTTAAGTGGTCTGCACCTGTTTCTGCCGAAACCGATTAGGCAGAAACGGGCGGATTTCCCGCTTCTTTGCGGAGTTTATTGAGTTTTGCAAGTTGGCGTTTGTTGAGGCTCAATTCAGATAGATGTTTTGCTATGGTCGATTCAGATGTAGCGTGGATTAAAATATGTACGCTTTCCCGGACAATAATCAGATTTTGGTAGTTATCCCTGCCACCCCTGTTCTTCGGTAACTTATGGTGGCAATGAATATCTCCCAAAGATTCAAACACTTGACCAGTAACCGCACACTTTCCATATTGCGCACAAAAGAGCGATAGACGGTTATCCGCATACGCGGCACTTTGCTCGTGGACTTCCTGCCGCAAAAGTGCCCTGAGCATCTTGGTATCAAAACCAAGGTTTTCATGGATTTCCGCTCTGCCTTCCGGCGTGTATTTCTGAATAGACCTTTTCTTGCACATAGGGGCCTTAGTACGAACATAGCTGATGGGAGCAACAGGAAGATTTTTGATGTAACGCATCAATTTAGAGGAGCTATAGCGGTCTACGACAGCGCCACCAATATTATCTTTCGGCTCCTTTTTCAGCCTGTCGCCCAGACGCTTCATAGTCCGGGTGACCTCGTAGCCTATGTCACGAAAATCAAGACTGACCCCTGTTGCCATCTGGTAGTAATTGTGTTCACCCATGACGAAAGCATTATAATTCAAAATCGCTCTTGCCTCCGTCATGCCCTTTGGCGGACGGGCTATATTCTTGATTTTCTGTTTGGCCTCGGTTTTAATCCTCTTGACGGCTTTTTCGCTAACGCGCGATTGAACCACCAGCTTGTTCTTTTTCTTCGTGAGCCTCATTTTGATACCAAGAAACTCGGAGTAATGCTTATTGAGATTTACCACCCGTGTCTTTTCCGGGGATACGTCCAGCCTCAGCCGTTCTTTCAGCCATTTGGTGACCGCAATCAGCGTCCGCTCTGCGCTGTCCTTATTCTGACAGAATATACGAAAATCATCAGCATATCGAACAATGTGCATTTCTTTCAAGCGGGTTGTACGCATAGCGCGGTACCCATGGCTTTTGTCGAATACGGTGTTGCCGCCTAACTGTCTGTTTCTGCCCCGCGCCACAGCCATCGGGTTATCTGCCCATTGGCTTTCTACCCACCAATCCAGTTCGTTCAGCACGATATTTGCCAACAGAGGCGAGATAATACCGCCCTGAGGCGTACCTTTAACGGGGGCCACCGTTGTGCCGTTCTCTAACTGGATAGGGGATTTTAATATGCGCTTGACAATGTAAATCAGTCGTTTGTCACGTATTCCCAGCGCCCACATCTGCTTAATCAGTTTCGAGTGGTCTACGTTATCGAAAAATCCTTTGATGTCAAACTCGGCAACATAGTGCAAATGAGATTGCTGCATATGCCGGTAGGACGCGGCTATGGCTTGTTCACAGTCTCGGTTGGGCCGGAACCCGTAGCTATTCTCGCTGAATTTTGCCTCACAGATTGGCTCCAGAACCTGGAGAATACATTGCTGTATCAACCTGTCCCAGATACATGGAATACCCAGCGGACGGGTCTTGCTTGGGTCACTTTGCTTTGGAATCTCTTTTCTCCGTACAGCCCGTGGGCTGTAATTCTTGGTAATGTTGAGAACCTTTTGGACTAACATTTCCGGGGTACACTTTTCGACAGCTCGGATGGTCAGCCCATCTGTGCCAGGTGTCACGCTTCCGCCGTTTCCCTTGATGTTCCGATAGGCAAGTAAGATGTTGTCTTTACTGAATATCAAACCCATCAGACTGTCAAATGCCTCGCCTTTTGCAGCTTTTGCATATAACCCATCAAAAGTTTCCTGCATATCGTAATACTCGGCATAGCGCAAATTATTTACTTTTTTCGGTTTCTTGGACTGCTTTGGTTTCTTGTTCCCGGTAACCATATAGGCATCAACTCCTTTAAGGGAAGATTGACCTTTTGGTCGTACCCGAAATCCTACTGTTCACTTGTGATTAGTGTTTTGCCTTGCTGTTGACTCGTGGCTGTCACTTCGTTCCGATACTGCTATCTGTCCAGATGCCCTTAGGTTTCTACTATGGACCTGCCAGCTTGCCGCCGCCTGTAACGACGCATGGAATTTCAGAGGGGGAATTTTTACTCTTCCATACTGGCTCCCTTTCAGGAATGGGGGATTAGCCCCATTTTTCTTTTAGAACCGTACTATCGCAGATTGGCCTGCCCTTTCGGGCATTCTCGCCATAGGCATTTTATAGACCCCCGGCCTAACGCTCACAGCCACCTCTGGCTTGCTTTGCACCTGCCGCTGTTTCCATTGTTTACTACGCGCAGAGCGAACGCAGTCAGCCGTCTTTAACGGGCTTCTGACCCTGGCCGTTTCCAGCCAACGCCAGCCGTAGCTTTAGGGTAGGCGTTTCAGGGCGTTACCCCTTCATTCCACCTATCGCAGTATCAGTTGTTGCTTTTGATTATCTCAAAAGCCCCGCATTTTTAGCACTACTCGGTCTTAACGCCCACAAAGTTCTATTCTTTGTGGAATAGTGTTTGTATGCGAACGTGTCGCACTGACCCAGAAATCGTCACCGGCTTTCCCCTCGCCCTTGGTGTTGGCGATTAAGGTCGTCACCAGCTTCAAAATGTCCTTTTCGCTGTGGATATAGGCGAAAGGATTGTATTTCATGGATTTTTTGAAGTTGATGGTATTCAGCACCTTGATCCGGTACGGTTCATAGATAGTTTTGCCGTTCTTATCCTTCATGGGCTTTCCGTCCTTATCCAGCCTGGGCGCGCCCCGTTGGAGCAGCTTTCCACATTCGATCAGGATTGTACCTTTTGGGTCAGTAACCACATACGAGCTATGGAGCTGCATCAGGTTGGGCTTGAGCCAGAAGCGGGTCTTGCCGGAGCCGGAACCGCCGATGACCAGCACATTTTTGTTGCGGGCGGTCTTGGGGTCCTTGGGGCGGCTGCTCATGGTAAGGCGTTCCGTCTGGGTGAGGATTACATTGTTCTGGAATACCGGATCGACATAAGGGGCGATGTCCTGGGAATTTCCCCATCTCGCGGAACCGTACTCGATATTCGGGCGGTACTTCTTGGCGTTTTTGCCTTTCAGGTAAACAGCCAGCCGGAGCGCCGCGCCGCAGCACAGCCCGACCAGCAGGTCCAGCGGGTGAAAGCTGGGCCAGAAACTTCCAAGCGCCGCCGGAAGGACGGAGATCAAAGACAATACCTTTTCCGAAGCGTCCGCGCCCTGGGCCATCCGCCACGCCTCCCCGAAGTTGGTGGAAAACAGCCCCATCAGGATATAGGGCAGGTTCAGCAAAACGAGCTTCTTGATGTTTAATGGTCTTTTCATCGTTCCAGCTCCTTTCGCTTTGTGCGGTCCACCACCGCGTTTTTCACCAGCTCCTTGAACTGGTTCAGCTTCGCCAGCACAGACGGGCGGGACGCCTTGCGGACCTTCTTCTGGGTGTACTCGGTAAATGCCGAGGTCAGCGCGTCCGCATCGCGGGCCTTGAAAAAGACCAGGTACTTGGGCGGGGAGCAGCTGCGGTCCTTCTTTACCGCGTAATCCACGCCGTACTTCCGGGCAACCCGTTCAAACGCCTTGATGGAGGGGTCTGTGATCTCAAGATTGGACACGCCCTGGTTCTGCCCGATGAGCTGCTTCACCGTCTGCTTTCCCTGGGGCTTGACCTCCGCGCCCTTTTCCCGCTGTTTCTGCATCTTTTGCTCTTTCAGGTGCGCCAGATACTTCATAATCGCCGCTTTGAACAGCCTGCCGGTGAACTTTGTGCCGCTGACAATGAGCGTCAGGGTTTTGCTTTCCACTTCGTCCTGCATGGGTGTTTCGCCTCCTCTCTATGGATTTTCTTCATGGTTTCTCTATCGGAGCTGGTCTTGCCGGTCGTAGCGCAGATGTCCGTTTCGGACCTTCGCGTGGCTCACAATCTTGATATGCCCCTGTTCCTGGCGTTCCAGGGACTTTTTATATCCTTCCTCGGTGAGAAAGGCGCGGCTGCGTTCCCCTTTCCAGCCGATAGGGGAATCAGCGGTCAGGGTATCAAAAATAATCATGTGCCGGGTGTCCTCCGCGAACCGGTTTAAGTCCATGTAACTATGGCCGGAATACTCCCGCGCCCCGGCTTTAAGCCGCATTTCCTCCATCAGCTGGCCGATGGTCTTTTGCTCAGGCATGGTGTGCGCCCCCTTTCTCCCGGCCCTGGCCTTTCACCGTCAGAATCCCGTCCAGCGTGGTGGCGGTGATCCGCAGGCGTTCAGCGGTGGCAATATCGTTTTTGACCGTTTCATCGGTCGAGTGTCCACAGACCACCAGCACATGGGATCGGCGCAGGTAATCTCTGGCGATGTCGATTCCGTCCTTGTGTTCCTGGGGGATTTCATCTTTCAAAAACAGCGGCAGGAACAAAACAGGGCAGACCGGGGAATATCCGGCGTCATACACCTGGCGGCAGTAGCTGGCGGCGTTTGCCGCGTTTTCATGGGGGTTCTTGCTCCAGGGAGCGGTGATATACGCAAGCGGTCGTTTCATAACAGATTCCTTTCTCCCGGCAGTTCCGGGCAGACAAAAACGGCCAGCTTTCAGAAGCCGCCGTACATATCGTGGTTGACCTGTGAGGTGTAATGGTTGCTCATGGTGGTGGGCGCGTTGAACAGCACCGTCAAAAGGTATTGTTTCATGTTCCGTACCTCGGTGGTGTTCTTTTGCAGGCAGTCCATGACAAACTCGATGTGGGAGCTGTCCAGCTTCAGGAAGCGGGAACGCACCACCTCATGGGGGAAGTCCGCCCCGGCAATCCGGGTGGTCTTACGCTTCGCGCAGACGGTTTCCACCAGCAGCTCCACAATCTCGTCCAAGTCCTCCCGGTAGGTCCCAAACCGCTGTTTGAGGCAGTCATACTCGATATTCTCCAAAATCAGCTCCCGATAACTTTCCATCTCTGTCAGTGACATCGTTTCCCTTCGCTTCGGTTCCGGTGGCTTTGCCGCCGTTCCCCGGAAGGGAAGGGAATCGGTAATTGATCCGTCAGTAATTGATTTTTGGGTATTTAATTTCTCTATATTTATTTGCGTTGGATTTTCCGTTGACGGTTTTCCCGTTGACGGATTATCCGTTGTCGGAAAACCCGACAACGGTTTTTCCAACAACGGTTTTGGGGGCAACGGTTGGGCGGGCGGTTCCTCTGTTACCGGACGCTCATAAATCACATACTCGTTGGCGCTGAACTTGCCGCCCGCGTCGGTGGTCTGGCGGCGCTTGATGTACCCCGCCTTTTCCAGCTCATTAACTGCGGAGCGGATCGCGTCCTTGCTTTCCCGGTTGATAACAGCCAGGCCGGAAAGGGTGTAGTCCCAATCCTCCGGCAGCGAGAGCATTTGGGACAGCAGGCCCTTTGCTTTCAGGCTCAGGCTCTTGTCCCGCAGATGATAGTTGCTCATAACGGTGTATCCCTGTGTGCGTTCTACGCGAAAAACGGCCATTTTCTGCACTCCTTTCGTTTCCCAGGGCATGAAAAAAGCCACAATCCCGTAAAAAGAATTGCGGCGTTCATTTGCTGGCTGACTTCTGCCTGTACCGGTGAAAAAACGGCGGCATGGGCGGTTTGTCAAACAGGCTCTCTAACTGCGGAAACGTCAGGGTTTGAAAAATCCGGTCAATCTCAATGGTTTCCATGTTTCGCTGGGAGCGGCAGTCCTCCCGGATGGCTTCTCTGATTTCCTTAACGGTACACATATTCATTCCTTCCTCTCAATTTGTCGGGTTTACGGGTGGCGTTTCTTTTTGGGCTTGAAGTCCAGGATATGCCCCTCAATGACGCGGGCATACCGTTTGATTTTGATGTCCCGGCGTTTCTGGCTGGCGAGAACGGCCTGGTAGCCGTCCTCGTCCAGAAACAGGCGCGTTTCATCGCCGGGTGCGCCGTAGGCGGTGCGGGGCCGCAGGACGGAAAACTCCACCATCCAGCGGGTCTTATCCTGAAACCGTTCCACAGCCAGTATGTTGTGGCCCTTTAACTCCCTGGCAACGTGATCTCTCATAGGCGCTCCTTTCAGCGTTCCTGATCTCTCTGACGCTTTTTCTGCCACTGTTCCAGCAGTTTGATGATGGTTTCCTGCATCCGGGCAGGGGTGTAGCTTTTGGGAAAATACTTCCGCAGGGTGTCGGAGGTAAACGTCACCTTGTCCAGATCGCTTTTCTTTTCCTCGCCCATAATCGCCCGCATTACATCTATGGACAGATGCCCCTCCTGACTGAATTTTTTGAGCCGCTGGGCTTGGGAAAGGGAGGGGGTGGCCTGTTCGCTGTCCATCGCGTCCAAAAGCTGTGTCTGTTCTTCTTTTTTGAGAAAGGACAGCTCATAGGCCGGGTTCAGGGCAATTTTCTTTTCGTCCACCATGTTCAGCAGTTCGGGGATTAACTCGGTCAGGCGGATGTAGCGGAAAATCTGGTTTTTACTCTGGCCGACCTGTTCGGCCAGAACCTCGCTGGACTTCTTCCCAAAATCGTTCCCAACTTGGGAACAATTTTCTTTGGAGGGCCGACCTGCTTGCCGTTTCATAGCTTCTAATTTCATCTTGTAGGCAAAGGCCCTTTCGCTGGGGAGCAGGCTTTCCCGTTGTAAATTGCTGTCAACCATGATAATCGTGGCGGCGTCATCGTCCAAATCCCGGACAATTACTGGCATGGTTTCTTTCTCTGCCAGTTCGCTGGCCCGATGCCGCCTGTGTCCGGCTACCAGCTCATAGCCGCCGCTGGGGTCGGGTCTGGCAATCGCCGGAACCAGAACGCCGTACTGCCGGATGCTGTCCGCTGTTTCCATCATGGCATCATCATCTTTGACCTTGAAGGGGTGTCCCTTGAACGGGTGCAGCTCGCTCAAAGAGATTTCTACCACCTTTTCCCGCCCTGCATCGGCGCGGCTTTCCTCGGTGGAAAACAGATCATCGACCGATGCCAGCTCTACTTTTTTCGCGCTGCTTTTCAAGTTTCAACACCTCCTTAGTCAGATTTGCGTAACCCTCCGCTACTTTGCCGCCTGGGTCATGGGCGAAAATGCTCTTGCCCTCTGCGCTGATTTCCTTTGCCCGGACAGAATGGGGAATCTCGGTTCCGAACACCTTGATTTTACTGCCGTAGGTTTCCCGCAGCAGGGCGGCAATCTCTTTGGCGAAGTTAGTGCGGTTGTCCACCATTGTCAGCAGAATACCGTCTATTTGCAGTTTCGGGTTGATCTGCCGCTTGACCTTGTTCACCGTAGAGAGCAGCTGTTCCAGCCCTTTGGCGGGCAGATACTCCGCCTGGACGGGGATTATGATCCGGTTGGCGGCGGCCAGCGCGTTGACGGTGAGCATACCCAGGGAGGGCTGGCAGTCTATGAGGATATGGGAATACTGCCCCTTTACACTGTCCAGATATTGCCGCAGAATCGTTTCCCGGCTCATAGCGTTTACCAGCGACACCTCCATACCGGACAGCTGAATATCCGCCGGCATCAGGTCCACGCCCTCCGGGTGGCGCAGAATCCCCTCGCCGGGGCGGACCGGCTGATCGGTCAGGATACGGCCCATTGCGTCAGAGAGGGTAAAGGGCAGCTTATCCGGCTGGGGATTGCCCAGGCTGATGGTCAGGCTCCCTTGCGGGTCCCCGTCAATGAGAAGCACTTTCTTTCCGGCCTGTGCCAGTCCTATCCCTAAGTTGGCACAGGTTGTGGTCTTGCCCACACCGCCTTTCTGGTTTGCGATGGCGATGATTTGCGTGTTCAAGATAATCACCTCATTTCTTGGTATGAAAAAAGGGAGAATGTGACCGGAATCAACATTCTCCCTTAGAAACGATATGTGATTGTGCAATGATCTGTCTTTTGTGAGGTTAGCTTTTGAGAGCCATCTCGCCGCAAACCCGCATGAATACTGGGTTTTTGCCTGTTTGCTTTCCCTTTCCCCAATAACCTGTGTTCAATGACATTTCGGATACCGGCGCTCTTTTCAAAGAAGATCTGCGGATAAGGAATGGTCTCAACAAGATCCACGCTGTCCTTAGCAGACAGTGGATGAGACTGCGGTGTGATCATGATCAGATTCTGCTTCTGTATCGGAACCGCTGTAAATTTGTGTTCTTCAGATGGCTGAGAGCAGAATACAAGATCATATTTTCGTGCAGCCAGACCATCCAGAAGATATTGTGTGACACCTGTATGAAAAGTAAACTGGATGTCCTGTCCCGGGTTCGCTTTCAGGAAACCGGCAGCCAGACGGGGAATGTATTCGATTCCAAGAGGCCTGAGCATCCCGATGCGGATCAGACCTTCGCCCCGTGCATTTCTGTGGAGTGTTGTGATTCCTTCATCCAGAGTAGACAGCGTGTGTTCCGCACAGGAGAGAAATTCTTCTCCGAATCGTGTCAGGGTTGTATTTCTTCCGTTTTTTTCAAACAGCGGGATCCCCAGCTCTTTTTCCAGCTGTGCGATCGCGTGGCTCAGACTTGCTGTGAAATGCAAAGCTGTTCTGCTGCTTTTGTATAGTGCTTTATATGGGCTAAAGTGACAAAATAACGTAAATAAAACAGGTTCAAATCTATGGCCTCCTTCTATTTAGAAACAGTATAGCACCGGATTATAGATAAAATCTATTCTTTTATTTAAATTATTCATTTGCTCATAAGGTTTGAGGTTTGTATACTAAAGAATGGCTGAAATGACCAGCCTAAATCGACAATATCTGTTGACAGCAGGGAGGAATATGAAATGAATCAAGAAAAACGAAATGAAAAACGGATGGTCTGGCGCGGGGATTTCGGCGATTTCCAGTGTGCCGTTTTCATTCTCAGAGGTGCTTCCGCGTTTGTCGCTTGGAACATGGACTTACATTTTTCAGGGAGCACTGGTACTAAGTTTGATGATTCTAAAAAAGCGTTTTGTTCCGATGTATCTGTTTAGTTTTGTGATTGGATTTGCGTTTGGTGAATTGCTGGATGTCTATGAATTCTGGATCGATGTGCTCCCAACTTCGGTCGGATGGCGTATCGTCTATTTTCTCATCAGCTATCTTCTGATCAGTTTCGGTATCGCACTGTCGAATCGATGCGGACTTCCGATCATTCCCACGGATCTGTTTCCTCGGGAGCTGCAGCGAATCACCGGGATTGCATATTCAAAGATTAAAATCACGTTTGATGTGCTTTGCCTGACTGTTACAGTGGCAATGACAGCAATCTGTCTCGGGCATGTGGAAGGTCTTGGAGTCGGTACGGTTCTAGCAGCTTTTACAATGGGAAAAATGGTGGCTTTGATCGGAAAACGGCTGGATGAGCACTTCTGCTTTTGTTCTTTTTTAAAATCCTGAGTTTGGAGAAAGTTCACAGTTACTGTGAACAGTAATGGTTTACAAAATGTTCATAGAAAACTGGATAAAAAATATTGAATGATTGTATGTTCTAACATATAATATTACGCAAGAGGCACTGAAAATGTAATAAAATATACAAAAATGTACCAAAAGGAGGATTATATGTTAGATCAAAGCTACTATGACAAAGCAGATGAGATCGTTGCATCACATGGAGCTTATCAGGAATCTCTGATTCCGATCATTCAGGATATCCAGAGCGAATATCGCTACCTGCCGCCAGAGCTTTTAAGCTATGTTGCGGAAAAAATCGGCATCAGTGAGGCCAAAGCGTACAGTGTGGCAACATTTTATGAGAATTTCTCATTTGAACCAAAAGGAAAATATGTCATTAAGGTCTGTAATGGTACAGCATGTCATGTGAGAAAATCAATTCCGATTCTGGAAAGGCTCTACAGTGAGCTGGGGATTTCCGGAGAGAAGAATACAACAGATGATATGCTGTTTACTGTTGAGACGGTTTCCTGCTTAGGAGCCTGTGGACTTGCGCCTGTTTTGACGGTGAATGATACGGTTTATCCGAAGATGACGCCGGATGCGGCAGCAGAACTGATTCACGAGTTGAGAGGAGCGTAAGGCATATGAAGAGAATTGAAAACAGAGAGATTCTGCAGCAGGTCCGAAAAGAAACTTCAGAAAAGATTGAAAAAAGCCGATGCCGGATTTTAATCTGTGCGGGAACCGGCTGTCTGGCAGGCGGTTCCGGGGAGATTTATGAGAAAATGTGTGAGCTCACCGCAGAGAATCCGGATGTGGATGTGTTCTTTGGACCGGAGATCGCTCACACAGAGGCAGAACAAAAGACGGGACCTGTGGAAGTGAAAAAGAGCGGATGTCATGGGTTTTGTGAAATGGGACCTCTGATGCGGATCGAACCGATGGGGATTTTGTATACCAAAGTTCAGTTGAGTGATTGTGAAGAGATTTTTTACCGGACAATTGAACGGGGAGATGTGATCCGGCATCTCTTATTTAAACAGGATGGAATCGAATATAAGAAACAGGAAGAGATCCCGTTTTATAAAAAGCAGACAAGAAATGTTCTCAAAAACTGCGGACATATCGATTCGGAGCATATTCAGGAATACATAGCTGCAGGCGGATACCGTGCCCTGGAGAAGGTGCTTTTTGAGATGACTCCTGCACAGGTGATCGAAGAGATTTCAGAATCCAACTTACGAGGCCGGGGAGGCGGCGGATTCCCGACCGGATATAAGTGGTCACAGGTAGCACGCCAGCCGGAGAAGATACGTTACATTGTCTGTAACGGAGACGAGGGGGATCCGGGAGCTTTTATGGACCGCAGTATTATGGAAGGCGATCCGCACAAGATGATCGAGGGTATGATGATCGGGGCTTATGCGGTAGGTGCAAGAGACGGCTATATTTATGTGCGGGCAGAGTATCCGCTGGCGATCAGTCGGTTGAAGCTGGCGATCAGCCAGGCAGAAGAGTGTGGACTTTTAGGTGATCACATTCTGGGTACGGATTTTTCATTCCATCTCCATATCAATCGCGGAGCGGGAGCATTTGTCTGCGGAGAGGGAAGTGCATTGACAGCATCCATTGAAGGCAGCAGAGGAATGCCGCGTGTGAAACCGCCTCGTACTGTAGAGAAGGGATTGTTTGCGAAACCGACAGTGCTTAATAATGTAGAGACATTTGCCAATGTCCCGATGATCATCAATGAGGGAGCCGGATGGTTTAAGAGTATTGGACCTGAGAACAGTCCGGGAACGAAGGCATTTGCGCTGACCGGAAGTGTGAAGCATACCGGTCTGATCGAGGTGCCGATGGGGACTTCCTTAAGAGAGGTGATTTACGATATCGGCGGCGGAATCAAAGAGGACGGTAAATTTAAGGCAGTACAGATCGGCGGACCGTCCGGCGGATGTCTGGTTACAAGGCATCTGGATGTCAATCTGGATTTTGATTCTCTTAAGAAGATGGGAGCAATGATCGGTTCCGGCGGTCTGGTTGTCATGGATGACCACACTTGTATGGTGGAGGTTGCCCGGTTCTTTATGAATTTTACGCAGAATGAGAGCTGTGGAAAATGTGTGCCGTGCAGGGAAGGTACCAAGCGGATGCTGGAGATTCTGGAGCGGATCGTGGCAGGCAACGGAAAACTGGAAGATCTGGATCTTCTGGAGGAACTGGCAAATATGATTACAGAGACAGCTCTTTGCGGTCTCGGGAAGAGTGCGGCTCTGCCTGTTGTGAGTACATTGAAATTGTTCCGGGATGAGTATGTGGAGCATGTGGTGGATAAGAAGTGCGTTTCTCATACTTGTACTGCACTTAGAAGATACATTATCAGTCCGGAGCGCTGCAAGGGATGTTCCAAGTGCGCAAGAAACTGTCCGGTGGGAGCGATCAGCGGAAGAATCAAAGAACCGTTTGTAATTGACAATGACAAGTGCATCAAGTGCGGAGCGTGTGAGAGTTCCTGTGCGTTTGGTGCCATTCATATAGAAGAGTAGGAGGCAGAAGATATGGGATATATGACAATTAATAACAGACGGGTAGCATTTACAGATGAGAAAAATGTCCTTTCTGTAATCCGAAAATCAGGAATTGATCTTCCTACGTTCTGCTATCATTCGGAACTGTCAACATACGGCGCCTGTCGTATGTGCGTGGTGGAAGATGACAGAGGGAAGATTTTTGCATCCTGCTCCGAAGTGCCAAGAGATGGAATGGTGATCTATACGCATACACCACGGCTGCAGCATCACAGAAAGATGATCCTCGAATTGCTGCTTTCTTCTCACTGCAGAGACTGTACGACCTGTACCGAGAACGGAGTCTGTACTTTGCAGACACTGTCCCGCCAGCTGGGGATTGACGAGGTAAGATTTGAGAATCACAAACCAATCCTGCCGTTGGATGAGTCTTCAGAATGTATTGTGAGAGATCCCAACAAATGCATTCTGTGTGGAGATTGTGTAAGAACCTGTGAGGAGATCCAGGGACTTGGGATTCTTGATTTTGCCTTCCGTGGTTCTAAGATGCAGGTAATGCCGGCATTTGACCGGGCGATGTCTCAGACAGACTGTGTGGGATGCGGACAGTGCCGGGTTGTATGTCCGACCGGAGCTATCAGTATTAAGCAGGATATTGCTCCTGTCTGGACAGCCCTGGCAGATAAAGATACCTGTGTGATCGCACAGATTGCGCCTGCAGTCCGCGTGGCAATTGGTGACAAATTTGGAATTCCGAAAGGTGAGAATACGCTGGGGCGGTTGGTGGCAGCTCTGAGAATGATTGGATTTGACGAAATCTATGATACCAATTTTGGAGCAGATCTTACCGTGATGGAAGAGTCAAAAGAACTGGTAGAGCGTCTGGAATCCGGGGAGAATCTTCCGCTGTTTACTTCCTGCTGTCCGGCATGGGTAAAATTCTGTGAGAACCGTTATCCCCAGTTTCGCAAGAATCTCTCCACCTGCCGTTCCCCACAGGCGATGTTTGGGGCGCTTCTGAAAGAAGAAGCCAGAACAGAAGAGAAAAAGGCAGCGCAGGAAGGAACGAAGAACCGCAAAACAGTTGTGATTTCGATCATGCCGTGTACTGCAAAGAAAGCAGAGATCAAACGTCCGGAGCATTTTACCGAAGGAAAGCAGGATGTAGATTATGTACTTACAACAACAGAAGTAACACGGATGATTCAGGAAGCTGGTATTGATCTTTCCCGGATTGAACCGGAAGCGCTGGATATGCCGTTTGGACTTTCATCCGGTGCAGGAGCAATCTTTGGTGTGACCGGTGGCGTGACAGAAGCTGTTCTGCGCCGGCTGAAAAACAACAGCAGTTCGGAAGTGCTGGATGCAATCAGTTTTACCGGAATCCGCGGTGTGGACGGAATCAAGGAGGCATCGGTAGATCTGAACGGGCGAGAAGTAAAGATTGCAGTCGTAAATGGACTGCATTGCGCCAAAGAACTGCTGGATCGGATGAAAGACGGAGAAGTGCATTATGACTTTGTAGAAGTGATGGCATGCAAGAGAGGATGCATTGCAGGGGGCGGACAGCCGGTTCCGATTGGACCGAGGACGAAGAAAGCCCGTCTGGAAGGCATTTACAAGATCGACAGCATGGCACAGATTAAGCTGTCCAATGAGAACCCGATCGTGGCAACGGTATATAATGGAATTTTAAAAGGCAAGGAGCATAAATTGCTGCATAATCCGACTGTTGCTGTTGGGCAAGGACAGGATCAGGAGTAAGAATATAGAGTAATAGAAGGCGGAAGCATGAGATGAGAAAAGTCATTTTGTGCTTCTGTTTCTTTCTATGTCTCTTTCAAGTTTAAATCTTATCTTTTTTAGCAGAGTTTTTGAAACAAAATGGAAAAAACTCTCCGATTATGGTATCCTTATGCGTATGAGAAACGAACAATCAACAGGAGAGGAATCATATGAAAAAATTAGCAGCAGTGCTGATCCTGGCAGCAGCGATCACGATGACCGGATGTCAGGGCAGCAAACAAGAGGAGAAGCCGGCAGCATCGAAAACAGAAGAAGTGAATCAGGCATCTGATGAACTGAAAGAAAAGCTTGGTGACGGCTATATTCTGCCGAGTGAGGCAGTGACAAAGGTTCTGGCAAAGAAGTGGGATGTGGTCGGAACAGAATCGGTTTATGATCTGAAGGAGGATGGAACCGGGACACTGGACGGAAAAGCACTTACGTTTGAGTGTGGATTTGACGAAGATGACAATATTACAATGGGGATCAAGATGGACGGGGAAGAGAAAGAACAGTTGTATGCGATTGAGGATGATACGACTGGGTATGGTCTGAAGCTCAAGTCACTGGACGGAGGCAAGGATATGGAATTGTTTCAGTCGGATATCGAGCGCATTGACATATCAGATGCACAGGCATCCGGGCTTCTGGGAACCTGGAAAGATGACAATGAGAATGAATACACATTCAAAAAAGACGGAACTGTTGTGATCAAAGGATCCTCAGGAAAAACAAAGGGAACATTTGGCGTTGTCAAAGATGCAGAAGGTATTTTGAAACTGAATCTGGTCATGGAGGGCGGCAGTCTGGAATATGAGTATACATTAAGTGAAGATCATACGGTTCTGGAATTGTGCAGTCCGGGAACAGACACGATACACCGGTGGACAAAAGCATAGGATATATGATATAATAGCCTTTATTGAATGTCCGTTTTGCGGCAGAGACAGATTTGAAAAGAAGGAGTGAGCGGTATGGAATTAGTGACAGTTCGAGAATTATTTAAAAATAGAGAACAGTATCTGGATAAAAAAGTGACTGTAGGGGGATGGATCCGCAGTATTCGCGATTCCAAGACATTTGGATTTATCGTGGTAAATGACGGTTCTTATTTTGAGCCTCTGCAGGTGGTATATCATGACAAAATGGAGAATTTTGATGAGATCTCCAGACAGAATGTCGGAGCAGCGATCATTGTGACCGGTACACTGGTAGCGACACCACAGGCAAAACAGCCGTTTGAGATTCAGGCAGACGAAGTGACAGTAGAGGGAGCGTCCGCACCGGATTATCCGCTGCAGAAGAAGCGTCACAGCTTTGAATATTTGAGAACGATCTCTCATTTACGTCCGAGAACGAACACATTCCAGGCCGTATTTCGAGTACGTTCCATGATCGCATATGCGATCCACCAGTTCTTTCAGGAGAGAGGATTTGTGTATGTACACACACCACTGATCACAGGAAGTGACTGTGAAGGTGCAGGTGAGATGTTCCAGGTGACGACACTGGATCTGAAAGATGTACCAAAGAGTGCAGACGGAAGCATTGATTACAGCAAAGATTTCTTTGGAAAAGAGACGAATCTGACAGTGAGCGGACAGCTCAACGGAGAGACATTTGCACAGGCATTCAGGAGCATTTATACATTTGGACCGACATTCCGTGCCGAGAACTCCAACACGACAAGACATGCGGCAGAGTTCTGGATGATCGAGCCTGAGATTGCATTTGCAGATCTGGAAGACAATATGGATCTGGCAGAGTCCATGTTAAAATATGTAATCTCCTATGTTCTGGAGAATGCTCCGGAAGAGATGAACTTCTTCAACTCATTTGTGGACAAGGGACTGCTTGACCGTTTGAACAATGTGGTAAATTCAGACTTTGCAAGAGTGACTTACACAGAAGCGGTTGATATTCTGATGAAGAACAACGACAAGTTTGAATATAAAGTTTCCTGGGGGACAGATCTGCAGACAGAGCATGAACGTTATCTCACAGAAGAGATCTACAAACGTCCGGTATTCGTGACAGACTATCCGAAGGAGATCAAAGCATTCTATATGAAACAGAATGATGACGGCAAGACAGTGGCAGCAGTAGACTGTCTGGTACCGGGAATCGGAGAGATCATCGGAGGAAGCCAGAGAGAGGACGACTTCGAAAAACTTCGCACAAGAATGGCAGAGATGGATCTGAACGAGGAGGATTACAAGTTCTATCTGGATCTGAGAAAATATGGTTCTACGAGACATGCAGGATTTGGTCTTGGATTTGAAAGATGTGTGATGTATCTGACAGGTATGTCCAATATCCGTGACGTGATTCCGTTCCCGAGAACTGTAAATAACTGTGATTTATAAGATTTCCAGGGAGAAGTCTATAAGAGAATTGAAAGAGGGTGACCAAAGGCAGTGTGCTTTTGAGCACCCTCTTTGCTGATAAAAGAGACAGGAGGGAGATACCATGGTAAAATGGATTCACATTGCGGATGTTCATCTGGGTGCGTCTCCGGATGCGGGAGACGCTTATTCAAAGGTGCGGCCTCAGGAATTGTGGGATACCTTTGCGGAAGTGATCGACATCTGTGAGCGAGAACAGACGGATCTGCTTCTTATTGCGGGGGATCTGTTCCACAGACAGCCGCTGAAGAAAGAATTAAAAGAAGTGGACTATTATTTTTCCCGACTTTCCCGGACAAAGGTTGTTCTGATTGCCGGGAACCATGATTTTTTAAAGCAGGATTCTTACTACCGGAGCTTTCAGTGGAGCAGCAATGTATATCCGCTGTTTGAAAAAGAGCCGGAGTGTGTGATCTTTGAGGATCTTGATGTGGCAGTGACGGGATTCAGCTATGAGTCACGGGAGATACTGACACCTTTTGATGGCGGGATCCGTGCGGAAGGAGACGCAAAGTATGAGATTCTTCTGGTTCACGGCGGAGATGAAAAACATCTTCCGATACAGAAAAGTCTGTTGGAAAAAAGCGGATTCGACTATATTGCCATGGGGCATATCCACAAGCCGCAGCAGGTGATCCCGGGACTTGCAGCATATGCGGGTGCATTGGAACCGACTGATAAGAATGATACAGGAAAGCATGGATTTATCAGGGGAGAGATTTCAGAAAGAGGCACTAGATTTGAATTTGTACCACTGGCAAAACGGGAATATCTGCATTTGGTGCTCGAGACAGAGAGCCGGATGGGAAATGCAGAAGTGCGGGAACTGATCCGGGGACAGATTCAGGAGCATGGAAGAGAGAATCTCTACAAATTCATTCTGACGGGAAAGAGGGATCCGGATATTGAATTTGATACGGGTTCCAAGGATAGATATGGGAATATTCTGGAAATTGTGGATGAGACGATTCCGGATTATGATTTTGAAGAACTGTGGAAGGCAAATCAGGAGAATCTGATCGGAAAATACATTGAAGCGTTTGGGGGATGTGAGACAGGAAGCGTAGAGTATGAGGCGCTTTGTGAAGGAATTCAGGCATTGATGGCAAACCGGCAGTAGGAGAAGGCATGAAGATAAAAGAGATTGAGATCAAAAACTTTGGAAAATTTTCAAATCAGAGATTTGTGTTTCGGGACGGGATCCAAGTGTTCTATGGAGAAAATGAATTCGGAAAGTCCACGATTTACGGATTTTTAAAAGCGATGCTCTTCGGGATGGAGAGAGGGCGCGGAAAAGCGGCGCACAATGATGCGTTCAGCCGGTTTGAACCGTGGGAGAATCCGAATGAATACGCCGGAACGATGCGGTTTTCCTGTGGTGAGAAGACCTTTTGTCTGAAACGGCGTTTTGACCGGTACACAAAAGGAGCTGTGCTGATCTGCGAGGATGACGGTGAGGAACTTTCTGTGGAGCATGGTGATCTGGATATGCTGTTAAATGGATTGACAGCGGAACAGTTTGAAAATACGGCAGCGATCGGACAGCTTGGAGCAAGACCAGGGCAAAGTCTGGCGGCAGAGCTTCAGAATTATGCAGCAAATTATTACGAAACAGGAAACAGCGGAGTAGATCTGGCAGGGGCAGAGGAGCACTTAAAGCAGCGCAAAAAGGAAATCACCCGGAAATGGAAGCAGCTGGAATCGGAAAAAGCAGAGAAACGGCAGGCACTTCAACGAAAATATCAGTATATTCAGCAGGAAAAGATGCGTTTGGAGTCAGAGATGCAGGAAAAGAAGCGACAGCTTGCAGATTTAAGAGAACCTGAGCATGTGACAGAAGAGGAGAAGAAAAAAATCAGCTGGCAGATAATCGCAGCCATGTGTCTGTTGGCAGTCGGCGTGATTTTGCACAGTGTATATACATTGATTCCAGTCGCGGTAAGTATTTTGTTTCTTATTTGGGGAATAAAAGACGCGCAGACACAAAAAAGTGTCAGGATCAAAGAACGAGAAACGATGGAATCTGGTTACAGGGAGAAAAAGCAGAAGCTGTACTGGACGCTGCAGCGCATCGGGGAGGAACAGAAGGAAAAGCAGGTCAGTTTAAATAATGTAAAAGAACAGCTGGAGGAGCTGGATTTTTCCGGAGAAGAGGAGCAGAGGCTGAAAAAGACGGCACGGGCACTGGAGATCGCATCTGAGACAATGGAGAAGGCAGCGGCATCCATGTCAAAAGATTTCGGTACAGTACTGAATGAAAAAGCATCAAAAATCCTTGCGAAAGTAACAGATGGAAAGTATACAAGGCTTCTGATCGAGGATTCTCTGAAACTGATTCTTTTATCAGAAGGGCGGCGGATTCCGGCAGAACGAGTCAGCAGGGGAACCGTGGAGCAGGTTTATTTTGCACTTCGAATGGCAGCTCTTGAGATTCTGTATGGCGAGGAAGTTCCGGTGATCCTGGATGATGCGTTTGGATGTTATGACGAAAAAAGATTAAAATATACGCTAAAATGGTTGAGCGAACAGTCAAGACAGGTTATAATATTTAGTTGCCAAAAACGTGAACTTGAAATTTTAAATGAGATAGAAATGGAAAGACAGGGTAGACCATAGAATAAAGGGGAAGAGTTTCAATGAAAATAGAATTGCCAAGAAAAGTAGTTTTGATTATTAAAAACTTACAGAGACATGGTTATGATGCATATGCGGTGGGCGGCTGTGTCCGGGATTCCATTCTGAACAGAAAACCGGAGGACTGGGATATCACGACTTCTGCAAAGCCGGAGCAGGTGAAGCGGATCTTCCGACGTACCGTAGACACTGGGATCGAGCATGGGACGGTAACAGTTCTGATTGGAAAAGACGGATTTGAGGTAACCACTTACCGGGTGGACGGACTGTATGAGGATGGCCGTCATCCGAAAGAGGTGACATTTACAAGCCGGCTGGAGGAAGATTTAAAGAGACGGGATTTCACGATCAACGCCATGGCATACAATGATGATGAGCGCCTGGTGGATGCGTTTGGCGGAATGAGGGACTTGAATTATCACCTGATCCGTTGTGTGGGTGATCCGAAGGAGCGTTTTTCAGAGGATGCACTTCGGATTCTGCGCGCAGTACGTTTTTCTGCGCAGCTGGCATTTCCAATCGAGCCGGAGACCGCAGAAGCGATCAAAAGTCTGGCGCCGAATCTGGAAAAGATCAGTGCAGAGCGGATTCAGGCAGAGCTGGTAAAACTGCTGGTATCCGATCATCCGGAGCGGATTCAGGATGCCTGTGAGCTGGGAATCACAAAAGTAGTGCTTCCGGAATGGGATGACATGGTCGGTGTGAAGCAGAATACGCCGCATCATAAATATGATGTAGCTGCACACACAGTTCATGCGCTGCAGAATGTAAAGAATGATAAAGTCCTCAGACTGACCATGCTGTTCCATGATATGGGAAAACCAGTAATGAAGACCACAGATGAAAATGGAAGAGACCATTTCAAAGGGCATGCGATCGCCAGCGAGCAAATTGCAAAAACAGTGATGAAACGTTTGAAATTTGATAATGATACGATTCGAAAAGTAACAAAGCTTGTTGCGTATCATGATTACCGGATGGAACCGACCGGAGCGAACGTGCGCCGCGCCATGCATGAGATCGGGGTGGAACTCTTTCCATATTATCTGGCAGTCCGGCTTGCAGATACAAAAGCGCAGAGTTCTTATGAACGCAGAGGAAAGCTGGAAAATATCATTCAGATCAGAGAACTGTATCGAAATGCGCTGCGAAACAAAGAATGTGTGACATTAAAAGATCTGGCAGTGACAGGAACGGATCTGATCAATCTCGGAATAGCGCCGGGAAAAGAACTGGGAACGCTCTTAAATGAGCTGCTGGATATGGTGATCGAAGATCCGGCATGGAATCAAAAAGGAAAATTGTGTGATTACGTGAAAGAAAGATTTGGCTTTTAGCATACTTGCTCACCGGGATTCATAGATTAGAAAGAGTCATGAATCCGCCCTGCTTTCGGCGGGGCAAAGTGCAGGGGGCAAGTATGAGAGAATATGAGTTAGAAGTTCTGGAACAGTATGACATAGACGTGATAAGCACCCGCAAGACCAGGGGTGCTTATTTTTGCGATACAAAGGAGGGGCTGATGCTGCTTGGACCGGCAGGAATTTCGGTTGGGCGCGCACCTCTGATGTATGTTTTGCTCTGTTATCTGGAATCCAGACACGGAATGAAGGTGGACACACCCATCTTTACGAAGGCGGGAAAACTCTTTAGCGTATCCCAGGATGGAACAAAGTACATGCTGAAAAAATGGGTTTCGGGAAGAGAGTGTGAGGTACGAAGGGAGCGGGATGTGCTGGAAGCGGCACAGGCTCTCGGACTTTTGCATCAGAGAATGGATTGGGGAGAAATTCTTGGCGACGGTGCGTGGACAAAAGAAAAGATGCAGGAGATGATTCCTCAGGCTTCGGATCATGAACCTGTTTTAGAGATAGAACTGAAACCTTTTGCAGGAAGAGATATGCTGTCAGAATTAAGGCGGCACAACCGGGAATTGAAAAAAGTGCGGGCATTTATCCGTTCCAGGGTCACAAAAAATGAATTTGAGCGTCGTTTTCTGGCACATTTTGAGAGCATGTATGAGATGGCGCAAAGTGTGACAGAACGGATGGAATGCTCCGGATATCCGGAATTGTACAAAGACAATCTAAAAGCCGGAAAGCTGATACACGGAGATTATAATTATCACAACATCTGGATCAGTTCCGGCAGGATTGCAGTCACCAATTTTGAGCATTTCAGAATGGATGTACAGGTACAGGATCTGTATTATTTCCTGCGAAAGGTAATGGAAAAATATCAGTGGAAAGAAAGTCTGGGAAGAAAGATTCTGGAGATGTATGAGAGCGTCCGTCCTCTGGAGGACAGGGAAAAGGAATTTCTCGCACTTTGCCTGGCTTATCCGGAGAAGTTCTGGAAGACAGCAAATCTGTATTCGAACTCCAATAAGGCGCGGATTCCGGAGAAAAGTGTAGAAAAACTGCAGACTGCAATCGGACAGCAGGCAGAAAAAGAGCGATTTTTAGAAAATATATTCACTTTTCATTTATAGGCGGCTGTTGTATAATAGAACCATACTATATTGCAGGAGGTGCCTAAGATGGGTTACAAAGAAATATACAATGAGTGGTTGACAAATGCTTATTTTGATGCAGATACAAAAGCAGAACTGGAGCGTATCGCATCAGATGAGAACGAGATCAAAGAGCGTTTTTATACAGATTTAGAGTTTGGTACAGCAGGACTTCGGGGAATTATCGGAGCCGGAACGAACCGTATGAATATTTATACAGTGAGAAAGGCAACACAGGGACTGGCAAACTATATTTTAAAGAGTGGAAACGCAGAAAAAGGAGTTGCTATCGCATTTGACTCACGCCGGATGTCACCGGAATTTGCACAGGAAGCGGCATGCTGCCTGGCTGCGAACGGAATCAAAGCCTATGTATTTGATTCTCTTCGTCCGACACCGGAGCTTTCTTACGCAGTCAGAAAACTTGGATGTATTGCCGGAATCAACATTACAGCCAGCCATAATCCACCGGAGTACAATGGTTATAAGGTATACTGGGAAGATGGCGCGCAGATCACACCGCCTCATGACAAAGGAATCATGGATGAAGTCAAGGCAGTGACAGATTATACGACGATGAAGACGATGCCGGCAGAGGATGCCAAAGCAGCCGGACTCTACGAAGTGATCGGAGCAGAGGTGGATGATGCCTACATAGCAGAGCTGAAAAAGCAGGTGATCCATCAGGATGCCATTGATGCAGTTGGAAAAGATCTGAAGATCGTATACAGTCCGCTTCATGGAACGGGAAATATTCCTGCCCGCAGAATTTTAAAAGAGCTCGGTTTTGAGAACGTATACGTAGTCAAAGAGCAGGAACTGCCGGACGGCGAATTCCCGACTGTTTCTTATCCGAATCCGGAGGCGGCAGAGGCATTTGAACTGGGACTTAAGCTGGCAAGAGAAGTGGATGCAGACATTGTGCTTGCTACAGATCCGGATGCAGACCGTCTGGGTGTCCGGGTAAAAGATAAAAACGGTGAATATCACGATCTGACAGGAAATATGTCCGGCTGTCTCCTTGCAGACTATGAGATCGGACAGAGAAACGCATTGAGAGGACTCCCTGAGGATGGATATCTCATCAAGACGATCGTTACAACAAATATGGCAGATGCGATTGCAGATTACTATAACACAGGGCTGATTGAAGTTCTGACCGGATTCAAATATATCGGACAGCAGATTCTGGGATTTGAGACAAGCAAAAAAGGCGAGTACTTATTTGGATTTGAAGAAAGCTATGGATGCCTGATCGGAACACATGCAAGGGATAAAGATGCGATCGTTGCGACAATGGCACTCTGCGAGGCAGCTGCTTACTACAAGACAAAAGACATGACTCTCTGGGATGCTATGATCGAGATGTATGAGAGATACGGATATTACAAAGATGATATCCAGTCTATCACATTGAAAGGAATCGAAGGACTTGCAAAGATCCAGGAGATTCTTGAGACACTCCGTAAGAATCCGCCGGCAGAGATCGCAGGCTACAAAGTGCTGAAAGCGAGAGACTACAAAGCAGACACGATCCAGGATATGCAGACTGGTGAAGTATCTTCGACAGGTCTTCCGACATCGAACGTATTGTACTATGATCTTTCCGATGATGCATGGTTATGTGTGAGACCGTCAGGAACAGAGCCGAAAGTCAAATTCTACTACGGTATCAAAGGAACCTCCCTTTCTGATGCAGATGAAAAATCCGCAGCTATGGGCAAAGAAGTGCTGGCAATGATTGATAAGATTATGTAAAAATGTTGCTGTTATTGTAAACAGTACCGCTTTGCATGGTAAATCTGTGAAACTGCTTGACAAAAGCAGTTTCACCAGTTATAACAGTACATAAGGGTATCGACATGTAAAGGGTAGAGACATGCGGCCTTTACCAATTTAGAATAATCATTCTAGCATAATAAAGAGGAGGAATTATCCATGAACAAAACAGAATTGATCGCAGCAATCGCTGAGCAGGCAGAAATTTCAAAGAAAGATGCAGAGAAAGCATTAAAAGCTTTTGTTGATGTAGTAACAGAGCAGTTAAAAGAAGGAGAAAAAGTACAGTTAGTAGGATTCGGTACTTTTGAAGTAAGCGAAAGAGCAGCAAGAGAAGGAAGAAATCCTCAGACAGGAAAGACAATGAAGATCGCAGCTTGCAAAGCTCCGAAATTCAAAGCTGGAAAAGCTCTGAAAGATGCTGTAAACGCATAATTGACGAACAGATAAAGATGCATAAGAGGATACAGTCGGACAAGCCGGTTGTATTCTCTTTTCAGTTACAGGAGAAGGAAGGAGAAAAGATTGATGAGATTGGACAAATTTTTAAAAGTTTCCAGGCTGATCAAACGCAGAACCGTAGCCAACGAAGCATGTGATGCAGGGAGAGTTCTGGTGAACGGAAAGCCTGCAAAGGCATCCGTAAAAGTGAAAGTGGGAGATGTGATCGAGATTCAGTTCGGTACAAAGACGGTGAAAGTAGAAGTGCTGGATATTCAGGATACGACCAAGAAAGAAGAGGCGAAAGACCTGTTCCGCTATTTATAAAACAGAAAAATTCGTTTTTCCGGTATAAAATAATACAACCCCTCATATATATAGAAAAGCAGAAGGAAAGGGGAAAGTGTATGGAAGAACGACAAATGCCGGCGAAGGCACATAAACTGATCGTGAATAACAGAAAGACAAGTATGGTTACCGGAGTTCTGGATGTTCTCTCGTTTGATCTGAATGAGATTCTTCTGGAGACAGAGCAGGGGATGCTTATGGTGAAGGGCACAGACCTCCATGTGAACCGGCTCAGTGTTGAGAAGGGAGAAGTAGACCTTTCCGGAAATATTGACAGTATTGCTTATTCTGGAGTGAATCAGGGCGGGCAAAATGAGAGCTTTCTGTCAAAATTATTTAAGTAGGCGTTATTATGATGCTCGGAATTGAAACAGAAGTTGTGATTTTTTTCTATGCGGCGCTTACGGGGATGGTACTTTTTTGCAGTTATCAGATTCTGCTGCTGATACGAAGACTCGTGCGGCATCATCCGCTGGCAGTCGGTGTGGAGGATATCGGCTTCTGGCTGTTGGTGAGCGCGTATGTGTTTCGTCAGATGTATTGTACGACTTATGGAAGTATTCGCTGGTTCTTTGTTCTGGGAATCGCAGCCGGGTTGCTGACTGCTGTGGGGGTGCAGCATTTGTTGAAACGAATTTTCAGGAAACTGAAAAAAACAAGAAAATCTTGATTAAAACGGCTGAATAACTTGAAAAAAGAGAAAAAAGCAGATAGAATACTTGTGTCAGGCAAATTTATTTGCAGGCGGGATGGAAATAGAAGTTAGATTTGATAGGGTGAGTATCATGGCGATTCAGAAAAAGAAAGTCGCTGGCAGATCAAAAAGCCGGAAGGCGAATTCTGCATGGCGGTATCATAAAAAAAGTATGATGCTGATCAGTATGATTCTTGTATTGCTGGTAGGCGTACTTGCAGTGAATGCAGTATCCCTGCGCAGCAGAAACGCACAGTACAAGAAGCAGGAAGCAGAACTGGAAGCACAGATTAAAGAAGAGAAAAAGCGTGCAAAGGAAGTGGAAGCATACGAAGCGTATGTGAAGACAGACGATTACGTGAAAGAGGTTGCAGAAGAAAAATTAGGGCTGGTGGATCCGAATGAGATCATTTTCAAGCCGGCAAAATAGTGACGATACGAAAGAGAAGCTCCGGGAAATTCCTGGGGCTTTTTGCATGTTCTAATATTACATACATAAGAACTAGGAGGATATCGCCATGAAAAATGGACAGGCACTGCACACCAGCCCCTATGTGACACAGATTGAAAAATACGCAGATTCTATCAAACAGCTTTCCCGGACATTTCTTCATCTGGAGGAAAAGAAATCCGCATTTTCCAATGAGGAGATTGAGGATATGTTTGACCGGACAAAAGAAAGAGCCTGCAAAAGCTGTGAAAAATGTTCCTGGTGCTGGGAAGAAGATTTTGTACATACCTATCAGATGGGATATGAAGTTTTATCTGCCATCGATCATTACGGGAGTGAACTGAATACAGAAACAAAAAGGAAGCTTCAGCAGAGGTGCCTGCGGTGGGAAGCATTTTTACAGGAGATGCTGGGTGCATTTCACGATGCAAGACAGAATATGATGTGGAATAACCGGATCGTACTTGGCAGGGAAGGGTGTGCGGTTCAGATGGATACGTTTGCGGATATGCTCCGCAGTACAGCGAAAGAGCTGGAAAAAAGTTTATTTTCCGACGAGCGTCTGGAAAAAAAGCTGGCATCTCATTTAAAAAAGAAAGGGATTCGTGTACTGTACAGCAGTTTTTTCCTGAACAGAGAAGGAAAATATGAAGTACATCTTACCGCAAGAGCAGTGAAAAATACCTGCGTTACGATCAAAGCGCTTGTAAAGGCTGTCTCGGAAGTGATGGGGAGACAGTTTATTGCAGAGAGTGATCAGGCGTTTATGCTGGGGAAAGAATATCAGACGATTGTGTGCATGGAAGGCCCGGTGTTTTATACACTTTACGGTGTGGCAAGGATCGGGAAGGACTGTAACAAGATCTCAGGGGATAATTTCATGATGCGTGAGCTTGGCGGAGGAAAACTGGCAGTGGCGCTTTCCGATGGTATGGGATCCGGAGAGAAGGCATGCCGGGAGAGTACGCTTGTCATGGAATTGCTGGAAGAGCTGTTGGAAGCCGGATTTCCGGCAAAAGCGGCGATCCAGATGATCAATACGACATTGGTGATGGGGCGTGAGGAAATCCATTTTTCCACGGTGGATCTGAGCATGTTTGATCTGTATACAGGAGAATGCCGTCTGATCAAAGCAGGGGCTTCTTCTACATTTATCAAAAAAGGAAACAAAGTGGAGCGTATCAGTTCGTCCAGTCTGCCGATCGGGGTCATGCATTCCATTGAAATTGAATCTGTGCAGAGAACGCTGGAAGACGGAGATTTTGTTGTTATGATAACGGACGGTGTACTGGATGCTCTGCCGGTTGGGGAACAGGACCTTCTGATGGAAACGATCATCGGTGGAACGACAGGCGGAAATCCCAAAGAGCTTGCGCATCACATTCTGGAGCAGGTATTAAACTGGACCGGAGAAGAACCGATGGATGATATGACAGTACTGGCAGTAGGGATCTGGAATTGTCAGGATACTTGCATTTTGGGGACGGATTCGGTATAGTTTACAGTATGGAGAAGAAAATTTTAAATTTTATTGAAAAATATCATATGCTGCAAAAAGAAGATAAAGTAATCGCAGGGATATCGGGCGGCGCGGATTCGATATGCCTGCTTTTTGTACTTTTGAGTCTGAAGGAAAAAATCGGATTTGATGTAATCGCAGTGCATGTGAATCACGGGCTTCGTGGAGAAAGTGCAAAAAGAGACGAACGGTTTACGGAAACATTTTGCAGGGAGTGGAATATTCCCTGTATTGTGTATCATGAGAATGTGAAAGAAATCGCTGTGCAGAAAAAGCTGTCTGTGGAGGAGGCAGGGCGTCTGGTGCGAAGAAAGGCGTTTGAGGAGGTACGGGTCCGTTATGGGGGGACCAAGATCGCGCTTGCGCATCATCAGAACGATAATGCAGAGACAATGCTTTTGAATCTGGCAAGAGGAACCGGAATCCGGGGGCTTTCCGGGATCCGGCCAGTCAATGGGTGTATGATCCGTCCGCTTCTTGGAATAAACAGGAAGGAAATTGAGTATTATCTGAAAGAACATCAGCTTTCCTACTGTGAAGATGAGACCAATGCCGGGGATGAATATACCAGAAACAGGATCCGGCATCAGATCCTTCCTATGCTGGAGGAGCAGGTCAACAGGCAGGCCGTCCGTCACATGAATGAAACGATGGAGCAGTTAAATCAGATCAGGGATTATCTGGAGCGGGAAATCGAAGTGCATTGCAGATGTGTGGTAAGGCAGGAGGAAGAGGGGATTTTGCTGCTGCGGGATAAATGGATGCAGTGTGACCCGGTCATTCAAAACGGGATCATTCAGAATTGTCTGGAAAATCTGGCGGGAACAGGAAGGGATCTTGCTTCTGTACACGTTGCGGCAGTGGCGGAGTTGTTTGAAAAGCAGAGCGGAAGGAAGCGAAATCTTCCCTACAATATCTGTGCAGAGAGAAAATATGAAGGAATACTTTTGACAAAACAGACAGAGGAAAAACAGACGGAGTGCCGGGAAGAACTTATAATTCCCGGAATTACCCGATTAAAAGACGGGAAGCTGCGAATATGCTGTACAATTCGGGAAAAAGATAAGAATTTTTCGATAGAACAGATACCGCAAAACCCCTACACGAAATGGTTTGACTATGATATAATAAAAAATAGTCTCACCGTAAGAACGAGACAGCCAGAGGATGTTTTGTGTGTCAACCGGCAGGGCGGTACGCAGAAGCTTAAATCTTATTTTATCAATGAGAAGATTCCTGCAAAAAGCAGAGAGCGGATTTTGCTGATCGCCGAGGGGCATCAGATACTGTGGGTTGTCGGATATCGGATGAGCAGCAGATATCAGATATCTGAACATACAAAAAGGATAATAGAGATCAAAATAATGGAGGATAAAAAACATGGCAGAGACAATTAAAGTGTTAGTTTCAGAAGAAGAAGTAAATGAAAGAATCAAAACATTGGGAAAACAGATCAGCGAAAATTATGCAGGAAAGCAGATCCATATGATCTGTGTACTCAAAGGCGGAGTATTTTTCATGTGTGAACTGGCAAAAAGAATCAGTGTGCCGGTTTCTCTGGACTTTATGTGTGTAAGCAGCTACGGGGATGCGACAACATCCAGCGGTGTTGTCAGAATTGCAAAGGATCTGGATGAATCCATCGAGGGAAAAGATGTTCTGATCGTGGAAGACATCATTGATTCCGGACGTACACTATATTATCTGATCGATGTTCTGAAGAAAAGAAATCCGAAGAGCATTCAGCTTTGTACTCTTTTGGACAAACCGGAGAGAAGAGAAAGAGATGTAAAAGTAGATTATGTCGGATTTGAGATACCGGACGAATTCGTAGTCGGATATGGACTGGACTACGCACAGAAATATAGAAATCTTCCATACATCGGAGTCGTAGAAGGTGTGGAATAGGAAGGAGCAGTATCATTGAATGACAAGAAGTATAAAGGCATAAGCGGCGCAACCGTGGTTGTGTTTATTGCTGTGATCTTTTTTGTGCTATGGATGACGAGCCGTGTACAGATGCGCGGGCAGGAGATAACGTTTACTCAGTTTGAACAGGAGATAAAGGACGACAACGTGACAGAGGTGGTGATCAACCAGAATAAGGCAGTGCCTACCGGAGTGGTCACACTGACATTGCGTGACAGCAGGGAAACGGGACGTGTCAACGTATCGGATGTCAATGAAACCCAGAAGCTGCTGGATAAAAATGATGTGGAATACCGTATAAGCGCGATCCCTCAGGATTCGGTGCTGAGTACAACGGTTCTTCCGGTTGTGCTGATGCTTGTCGGATTCATGTTTATCACGATGATGATGAACAGACAGAGTGGCGGTGCCAATGCAAAAGCAATGAATTTTGGAAAAAGCCGTGCCCGTATGAGTTCTGAGAATGATAAGAAAGTGACATTTGCAGATGTTGCGGGGCTACAGGAAGAAAAAGAAGAGCTTGCAGAGATTGTCGATTTCCTGAAATCTCCGAAGAAATATGTTCAGGTGGGAGCAAGAATTCCAAAAGGAGTGCTTCTGGAGGGACCTCCGGGAACCGGTAAGACCCTTCTTGCAAAAGCAGTTGCCGGAGAGGCCGGGGTTCCGTTTTTTACGATTTCGGGATCTGACTTCGTAGAGATGTTTGTCGGTGTGGGAGCGTCCCGTGTCAGGGATCTGTTCCAGGATGCGAAGAAGAATGCCCCATGTATCATTTTCATCGATGAGATCGATGCAGTTGCCAGACGAAGAGGAAGCGGACTTGGCGGCGGTCATGACGAGAGAGAGCAGACATTGAACCAGATGCTGGTAGAGATGGATGGTTTTGGTGTCAACGAAGGCATTATTGTGATGGCGGCGACGAACCGGAAGGATATTTTGGATCCTGCGATCTTACGTCCGGGACGTTTTGACAGAAATGTGGTAGTTGGACGTCCGGATGTCAAAGGAAGAGAAGAGATCCTGAAGGTACATGCGAGAAACAAGCCGCTGGGAGACGATGTGGATCTGAAACAGATTGCGCAGACAACCAGTGGATTTACAGGAGCAGATCTGGAAAACCTTCTGAATGAGGCGGCGATTCTGGCTGCAAAGGAAAACAGAGTGTATATTCAGCAGTCTGATATCCGACATGCGTTTGTCAAAGTCGGGATCGGACCGGAGAAAAAGAGCCGTGTGGTTTCCGAAAAAGAACGCCGGATCACAGCATATCACGAGGCGGGACATGCGATCCTCTTCCATGTACTGCCGGATGTGGGACCTGTCTACAGTGTGTCCATTGTTCCTACAGGAGGAGCAGGCGGCTATACGATGCCGCTTCCGGAAGGCGATGATATGTTCAATACAAAGGGACATATGCTTCAGGAGATTACAGTGTCTCTCGGCGGCCGTGTAGCGGAAGAACAGATCTTTGATGATATTACAACCGGTGCATCTCAGGATATCCGTCAGGCAACTGCGATCGCAAAATCCATGATCACCAAATTCGGTATGTCAGAACGTCTTGGTCTGATCAACTATGACAATGACAGCGATGAAGTCTTTATCGGACGTGATTTTGGTCACACATCCAGAGGATACGGTGAAAAAGTGGCGGGAACGATCGATGAGGAAGTCAAACGTATCATTGATGAGTGCTATCTGAAAGCAAAAGCAATTCTGGAGGAGCATCAGTCTGTACTGGAAGCCTGTGCCCAGTTATTGCTGGAAAAAGAAAAGATTACAAGAAGTGAGTTTGAAGCACTTTTTGAGAAGTAGGTGTAGAATGGGGCAAGCTGTTTTTAATGCCGGGCAGGCATTTTAAGGGGCTTGCCCCAAAGGAGGTTTATATGAATAAAAATGCGCTGTTCTGTGATGGGACATCGGATTATGTCATACCTGCGGAACCGGGTATCCATGAAAAAGTCAGGCTGAGATTCAGAACGGCAAGAGATGACGCTCAGGAGGTCTGTCTGATTTCAGGAGGAGAAACACTGCAGATGCAGAAGATGTCCTCCGGGGAAGTGTTTGATTATTATGAAACAGAAGTGCAGCTTACAGATACGATGTTTGTTTATTATTTTCGGATAAAAAGCGAGAGTGAAGAGCTCTGCTATCATCGATGTGGCGTATCGGAACATCCGGTGGAATATTACAATTTCCGGATCATGCCTGGATTTTCCACACCGGCATGGGCAAAAGGCGCAGTGATGTATCAAATTTTTGTAGACCGCTTCTGTAATGGAGACCCATCCAATGATGTGGAGGATGGAGAATACGTTTATATCGGAGAGCCGGTCTGTAAAGTGAAAGACTGGAATGAATTTCCGGCGGCAATGGATATCCGCAGATTTCATGGAGGAGATCTGCAGGGAGTTTTGGATAAACTGGACTATCTGGAAGAGCTTGGAGTTGAAGTCATCTATTTCAATCCACTGTTTGTTTCCCCGTCGAATCACAAGTATGATATTCAGGATTATGACTACATCGATCCGCATTACGGCGTGATTATAGAAGACGGAGGAGAGGTTCTTCCAGAGGGAGAAAAGGACAATACCAGAGCGACAAAATATCAGAAGCGGACAGGGGACATTCGGAATCTGGAGGCAAGCAACCGCCTGTTTGCAAAACTGGTGGAGGAGATGCACACAAGGGGCATGCGGGTGATCCTTGACGGAGTGTTCAATCACTGTGGCTCTTTCAATAAGTGGATGGACCGGGAACGGATTTATGAACCGCAGCCGGAATACGAAAAAGGTGCTTATGTCAGTGCGCAGAGCCCGTACAGAGATTTCTTTCATTTTTTTGATGAAAGAGAAGAAGCGTGGCCTTATAATAAAAACTATGACGGATGGTGGGGGCATGATACACTTCCGAAGCTGAACTATGAAGATTCGCCCATGCTGGAGGAATATATTTTAAACATCGGAAAAAAATGGGTATCCCCGCCGTATAATGCTGATGGATGGCGTCTGGATGTGGCGGCAGATCTGGGATACAGCAATGAATACAATCACATCTTCTGGGAGAATTTCAGAAAAGCTGTAAAAAGTGCCAATCCGCAGGCGCTGATATTGGCGGAGCACTATGGAGATCCGGGAGAATGGCTTCAGGGCGATGAATGGGACAGCGTGATGAATTATGATGCCTTTATGGAGCCGCTGACCTGGTTCTTGACAGGAATGGAAAAGCACAGTGATGAGCGCAGGACAGACTTGTGGGGGAATGCAGACAACTTTGTCAATACGATGAATCATTTTATGGCAAGCATGCTGACCCCGTCATTACAGGTGGCGATGAATGAACTGTCTAACCACGATCATTCCCGGTTCCTGACCAGAACGAATCACATTGTAGGGAGAGTGGCACAGCTTGGAAGCAAAGCGGCAGAAGAAGGAATCAATCTTGCAGTGATGCGGGAGGCAGTGGCAGTTCAGATGACCTGGGTAGGAGCACCTACGGTTTATTACGGAGATGAAGCAGGTGTCTGTGGATTTACCGATCCGGACAGCCGCAGGACCTATCCATGGGGACAGGAAAACAGAGAACTTGTAGAGTTCCATAAAGAAATGATCCGGATCCACAAGCGTGAGAAGCCTCTGCGTACAGGTTCTCTGAAGATGCTTTCCTGGTCATCCAATGTTCTTGCTTATGCAAGATTTCAGGAAGGTGAACAGATCATTGTTGTGTTAAATAACAGTAAGGAACTAAAGGAAGTGACAATCCCGGTGTGGCAGGCGGAGGTGCCTATGAAAGGAAAGATGGAGCGTCTGATGTACTCCTGGGAAAAGAGCTATACGACAGAAAGAGACATTTATCTGGTGGAGGATGGAGAGACTGTTGTCAATATGGGAAAACATTCTGTTCTGATCATGAAGCCAGTCAGAGAAATGCAGGTGGATGAGTATGGGAAAGAAAGTAGCAGTAATTAACGATCTCTCAGGATTTGGGAGATGTTCTCTCACGGCAGCAATTTCAGTGCTTTCAGCGATGGGCGTGCAGGCATGTCCGCTTCCGACAGCTGTATTGAGTGCACAGACAGGATATGAAAACTATCATTGCGTGAGCCTTACGGAAGAAATGGAGCAGTTTCGGCGATCCTGGGAAAAGATGGAGGCACGGTTTGACGGTATCTATACAGGATTTGCAGCAGATGAAGAGCAGATCGGTCATATGATCCATATTGCGGAGACATTTCATAAGAAGAAAGCCTTTCTGCTGGTAGATCCGATCATGGGGGATCATGGATACAAATTTGATATCTTCTCCATAGAGTTTTGCAGAAAGATGCGGGAGCTTGCGAAGATGGCGGATATTGTGACCCCAAATCTGACGGAGCTTTGTATTTTGACGGATACAGATTATCGGATGATCGAAAATATGACGGACGAAAAACATCTTCTTACGGTGATCAGGCAGCTGGCGGAAAACCTGAGGAAAGACGGACCAAGGACTGTTGTAGTGACAGGGATTCAGTTTTGTGACAATGAAGACGGGATCCGGAAGATGGGAAATCTGGCAGTGACGGGAAAAGAGACACATCTTGCAGCATTCCCGTATGTAGGTGGAAGCTACTCCGGAACAGGTGATCTGTTTGCTTCCGTGCTGGCAGGCGGACTGGCAAGAGGAGAAAATCTGAAGTCCATGATGGAACTTGCGGGTAGCTTTATCGAGAAAGCGATTACAGATGCAGTGAAAGAAGAGATTCCGCGCAATGACGGAGTCGAGTATGAAAAATATCTGCATATGCTGATGAAGTAAATAAAAAAGCTGTGTGCAGCAGGAGAGGTCCTGTGTACGCAGCTTTTTGACTATTTTGTAAGAATTTCAATTCCGTCTTCTTTTACGAGAACCATATATTCGATCTGTGCAGACAGTCCGTCATCAATGGTGTAGATCGTCCAGTCATTGTCCTCATCTACGAAGAAGTCCGGGCTGCCTTCGTTGATCATCGGTTCAATGGTAAACATCATGCCCGGTACGAGCAGCATCTCGCTGCCCTTTGGTGTGACATAGCTGACAAACGGATCTTCGTGGAATTCCAGTCCGATTCCGTGACCGCCGATATCAACAACAACAGAGTAGCCGTTTGCCTGTGCGTGGGTATTGATCGCATCTGCAATATCTCCCAGATGTCCCCATGGTTTTGCAGCTGCAAGACCAAGCTCTACACATTCTTCTGTAACACGCACCAGACGTTTGGCGCGGTCGGATACTTCGCCGATCATGAACATACGGGATGCATCAGAGAAATAGCCGTCCAGAATGGTAGATACATCGACGTTGATGATATCACCCTCCTGCAGGATGATGTTTTCATCCGGGATTCCGTGGCACACTTCATTATTGATAGAGGTGCATACACTTTTCGGGAAGCCCTGATAATTCAGAGGAGCCGGGATTCCACCGTGTGCAGTTGTAAAATCATATACGATCTTGTCAATCTCAGCAGTACTCATGCCTGCGCGAATGTGTGCGGCAACTTCATCCAGAACAGCCGTGTTGAGAGCCGCACTTTTTTTGATCTTTTCAATCTGCGCCGGAGTCTTCAAAAGCTTTCTGGAAGGTACAATTTCCCCTCTGTCTCTGTGCAGTTTTATTTTTTCTTCGATCGGCATATGGCATTTTTTATATTTTTTGCCGCTGCCGCACCAGCAAGGATCATTTCTTTCCATGTTTAGTTATCTCCTTCAAATCTGTTTTGTTTTACGCTGTGTCTATTTTAACACAATGGAAAGAAAATTACCAATCGGAAAGTTTGAGAAAAATTGAGGGAGAATATAAAACTGTTCATTTTCGCCTGTTTGTGATAAGATAAAACAGGAAATAAAGTCTTTTAGCACCGATTTCTGGTGCGGAATTGATAAAATCAAAGAGTAGGAGGATACGGATATGTTACGAATCGGAATGCTTACAAGTGGCGGGGACTGTCAGGCTTTGAATGCTGCAATGCGCGGTGTTGTAAAAGGTGTTTGCACAAAACGGGATGATGTGGAAATCTATGGATTTGAAGACGGATACAAAGGTCTGATCTATGGCAACTTTCATATGCTCACATCAAAGGATTTTTCCGGAATCCTGACAAGAGGCGGCACGATCCTCGGTACATCGAGACAGCCGTTTAAGTTGATGCGTGTACCGGACAAGGACGGTTTGGATAAAGTGGCGGCAATGAAGCATACTTATCATAAGTTAAGTCTTGACTGTCTGGTGATCCTGGGAGGAAACGGAACACACAAGACAGCGAATCTGTTAAGAGAAGAAGGCTTAAATGTTGTGACACTGCCAAAAACAATCGACAATGATCTGTGGGGCACGGATATGACATTTGGCTTCCAGAGTGCAGTGGATATTGCGACAGACACGATCGACCGGATCCATACGACGGCAACCTCTCACAGCCGTGTGTTTATCATTGAAGTAATGGGACATAAGGTGGGACACGTCACGCTGCATGCGGGAATTGCCGGCGGTGCAGATGTGATTCTGCTTCCGGAGATTCCGTATGATATCGATGTGGTGACGGATGTGATCCAGAAGCGTGCGGCAGCAGATAAAAAGTTTACGATCATTGCGGTTGCAGAAGGTGCAATCTCAAAAGAAGATGCCAGGCTGAAGAAAAAAGAATATAAAGAAAAGCTTGCAAAACGGAAATATCCGTCCATCGCCTACGAACTGGCAGAGAAGATCCAGCAGAAGACAGACAAGGAAGTAAGGATTACGGTGCCGGGGCATACGCAAAGAGGCGGTTCTCCATGTGCGTATGACCGTGTATTTGCCACAAGAGTGGGAGCGGCTGCGGCAGAGCTGATCCTGAATCAGGAATACGGCTACATGATCGCCATGAAGAATCAGAAGATTACAAAAGTACCGCTTCAGGATGTGGCAGGAAAGCTGAAAATGGTAGATCCGCAGGATGGAATCATCAAAGAGGCAAGAACCATCGGCATCAGCTTTGGAGATCAATAAAAGACTTGGAAAACAGAGGTGTAATACATGTCGTATACGGCACTTTACCGAAAGTTCCGTCCCGTTGAATTTGAAGATGTCAAGGGTCAGGAACATATTATTACTACATTAAAAAATCAGATTGAAGCAAACAGGATCGGACATGCCTATCTGTTCTGCGGAACAAGAGGGACCGGTAAGACAACGGTTGCGAAGATTTTTGCAAAGGCAGTCAACTGTGAGCATCCGGTGAATGGAAGTCCCTGCGGGGAGTGCGCGATGTGCCGCTCTATTGCAGCGGGTACATCGATGAATGTGATCGAGATCGATGCAGCTTCGAACAATGGTGTGGACAACATCCGTGAGATCCGGGAAGAAGTGGCATACCGCCCGACAGAAGGAAAGTACAAAGTCTATATCATTGATGAGGTGCATATGCTGTCGATAGGGGCGTTCAATGCGCTGTTAAAGACACTGGAGGAACCGCCGGAGTATGTGATCTTTATTCTGGCGACAACCGAGGTTCACAAGATTCCCATCACGATTTTATCCCGGTGTCAGCATTATGATTTCAAGCGGATCAGTATTGAGACGATCACAGACCGGATGCGTGATCTGATGCAGGAAGAGCAGGTGGAAGTAGAAGAAAAAGCGCTGCGCTATGTCGCAAAGGCGGCAGATGGTTCGATGCGTGACGCATTGAGTCTTCTGGATCAGTGTATTGCCTTTTATCTGGGGCAGAAGCTGACGTATGACAATGTGCTGGAAGTACTGGGAGCAGTCGATACGGATGTGTTCAGCAGACTTCTGCGCAGTGTGATCAGACGAGATGTCCCAAAAGTGCTTGATATCGTCGATGATCTGGTGATGCAGGGGCGGGAGCTGACGCAGCTTGCCACGGATTTTACATGGTATCTGCGAAACTTGCTTCTTGTGAAGACATCTGATAATATAGAGGATGTTCTGGATGTATCTACAGAAAATATGCAGCAGCTTCAGGAAGAGGCCGGGATGGTGGAAGCGGATATGCTGCTCCGTTACATTCGGATTTTTTCGGAATTGTCAGGTCAGCTGAAATATGCAGCGCAAAAAAGAGTGCTTCTGGAAGTGGCTCTGATCAAGCTTTGTACGCCTGCCATGGAGACGAGCTCAGATTCTATTCTGGATCGGATCCGTGTATTGGAAGAAAAGCTGGAACAGGGCGCTATATCAGGTGTTCAGGAACGAGTTGTTTATGTAAAGGAAGATGGTCAGGCACCGGCGGAGCCAACGCTGAGACCGGAACTTCCAAACGCAGTACCGGAAGATGTGCAGCAGGTAGTAAAGAATTTCAGACCGATTGCAGATGAGGCGTCGGGGATGCTTCGGAATTACCTGAAAAAAGCGCGTCTAAGCCTTGCGGGTGACAACCGTCTGATGATCGTGATGCCAGATGCACTGGGTGCAGATTTTGTTGGCAGAGAAGATAGACGGAAGGAACTGGAAAGTCTGATTGAAAACAGGATCGGCAAGAAGGTGGAAGTAGAAGTACGCCACGTAGAAGAAGGACGCCGGTTTGAGGATACATTTGTAGATATTGAGAAGAAGATCAATATGGAGATTATAGTGGAGGACTGATTTATGGCAAAAAGAGGTGGATTTCCTGGCGGAGGAATGCCGGGGAACATGGCAAATCTGATGAAACAGGCACAGAAAATGCAGCGTCAGATGGAAGAACAGGCAAAAGAGCTGGAAGCAAAGGAATTTACTGCGACTGCAGGAGGAGAAGCTGTGGAAGTGACAGTTTCCGGTAAAAGAGAAGTTCTAAAGGTGAAGCTGGCAGAAGAGGTTGTGGATCCGGATGATATTGAAATGCTGGAGGATCTGATTGTGGCAGCAACAAATGAAGCGCTTCGCAAAGTGGATGAAGAATCCAGCTCTGCAATGTCCAAACTGACAGGAGGACTCGGCGGAGGAATACCGGGTATGTTCTAATCCGGACAGAGGTGAAAAAGAATGGATTATTACAGTAATCAGATCAGCAGGCTGATCGAAGAATTTTCACGCCTTCCGGGTATTGGTGCAAAGTCTGCCCAGAGACTGGCATTTCATATTATCAATATGCCGAAAGATCAGGTGGAGAATCTGGCAAAGTCGATCGTGGATGCCAGAAATAATGTGAGATACTGTGCACAGTGCTGTACTCTGACGGACCGGGAACTTTGCCCGATCTGCAGCAATCCGGAACGGGATCAGCGGACCATCATGGTAGTGGAGACTCCAAGAGATCTGGCAGCATATGAAAAGACCGGAAAATATAACGGAGTGTATCATGTGCTTCATGGAGCGATCTCTCCGATGCTGGGGATCGGACCGGGGGATATCCGCTTAAAAGAACTGATGGAACGGCTGCAGCAGGATGTAGATGAAGTGATCGTGGCGACCAACTCAAGCCTGGAGGGGGAGACTACCGCAATGTACATCAGCAAGCTGATCAAGCCGACCGGGATCAAAGTGAGCAGGATTGCCAGCGGTGTTCCTGTAGGCGGAGATCTGGAATATATTGATGAAGTGACGCTTCTGCGTGCACTGGAAGGCAGAACGGAGCTTTAACAGGACAGGGAAGAGAAATCATGAACAAAAAGAAAGTGACATCTTCGGATGTGGCGAAATATGCCGGCGTTTCCCAGACGACGGTTTCTATGATTTTAAATAAGAAGTACAATGTTTCTTTTTCCAAAGAAGTGGTAAAAAAAGTGGAGGATGCAGCCCGGGAGCTGGGGTATGTGCTTCCCAAGCGCAGAACACAGAAAGAAAGCCGCAGGGAAAAGCTTCTGGTGGTTTTCTGCCCGAATCTGACCAATCCGTATTATGTCATGCTTTTGCAGGGAATCGAAGCAAGAGCAACGGAGCAGGGGTTCGGGCTGTTTGTGTGTAATACCCAGAGAGATCTGGAGTTGGAGGAGCGTTATTTAAAGATGCTTTCCTCTCTGAATCCGCAGGGGGTCATCTACACCTGTAATCCGAGCAACTGCTTTATGGAGACAGTGGAGCAGTTGTCCAACAAGATTCCCTTTGCTGTCATCAACAATCAGAATGAACGGCTGAATGTGGATGCGGTAGAGCTGGATAATTCAAAGCTTGGCAGAATTATGGCAAAGCATCTGCTGGAACTCGGACATACCCATGTGGCATATATTGCGCCGCCGCTGACTGTAAGGCAGAAGCAGCGTTCCAAGCGGGTAGAAGGATTTTTGAAGGAGTTTCAGAAAGCAGGACTTGGAGATCATGTGGTGATCAAAGCCGCGGATGAGCAGATTGATAAAGATGTGCCGGGAATCGATTCGGAATATCGGATCGGATATGACCTGACAAAGGAATTGCTGAAAGAGCATACGGATCTGACTGCGATCGTGGGGCTCAATGACATGATCGCCTTTGGTATTCTGGATGCTCTGTACGAGGAGAAATACAAAGTTCCGGGAGAGATGTCCGTGATGGGATGCGACAACACATTGTTTGCGAGAATGCATCATATTGCGCTGACAACAGTCGAACATTTCGTGATCTATAAAGGCAGAGACGCCTGCGATATCATCATGAAAAAGATCAAAGCCCGCAGTGAGCCGTATGCCGGGATCGAGCCGGTGAGTATCTATCATGTGGAGTATGAGCCACAGATCGTGATGCGGGGAACAACCGGATATCCAAATCTGAAAAAAAGAAAAATTAGTACAAAAAAGTAAATTATTAGTAATAAAAATCAACAGTAAAAGGCAAAACCAAAGTTAGCAGTAGTTTTTTTATTAATAATGTGATATTATTAGTACGGCAAAATTACTAATAATTTTTGGGCCTATTGACCTGTTTCCAGGGAGTCTATATAATCGAATTATAACAAATCGACGAAGATTTTAAGGAGGGACAGGCAATGAAATTTTTTATTGACACAGCAAATGTAGAGGATATTAAAAAAGCAAATGACATGGGTGTGATCTGTGGAGTTACAACAAATCCATCCCTGATCGCCAAAGAAGGACGTGTATTTGAAGAAGTAATCGCAGAGATTGCATCGATTGTAGACGGACCAATCAGCGGAGAAGTCAAAGCGACAACAGTAGACGCAGAAGGCATGATCAAAGAAGGACGTGAGATTGCAAAGATTCATCCGAACATGGTAGTGAAGATTCCAATGACAGTGGAAGGCCTGAAAGCTTGTAAAGTCCTTTCATCTGAGGGAATCAAGACAAATGTGACTTTGATCTTTTCTGCAAATCAGGCACTTCTGGCAGCAAGAGCGGGTGCAACGTATGTATCACCGTTTTTGGGAAGACTGGATGATATCTCGGTAAGAGGAACAGATCTGGTTGCAGAGATCGCTCAGATCTTTGAAGTTGCAGGAATTGATACAGAGATCATTGCCGCAAGCGTAAGAAATCCGATCCACATTACAGACTGTGCACTTGCAGGGGCTGATATTGCAACAGTGCCTTACAAGGTAATCGAACAGATGACACATCATCCGTTGACAGACGCCGGAATTGAGAAATTCCAGGCTGATTATAAAGCTGTTTTCGGAGAATAAAAGCAGGAGGCAATCATGAACAAATTAGAATTGATGAAAACTGCAAATGAAGTCCGCAAAGGGATTGTCACAGCGGTACACAGCGCAAAAGCGGGACATCCGGGCGGATCTTTATCAGCAGCTGACATTTTTACGTATCTCTATTTTGAAGAGATGAATATTGATCCAAAAGAGCCGAAAAAAGCAGACCGTGACAGATTTGTCCTGTCTAAAGGACACACAGCTCCGGGACTGTATTCTGTACTGGCGCAGAGAGGATATTTCCCGGTTGAAGATTTAAAGACACTGCGTCATACAGGATCTTATCTGCAGGGACATCCGGATATGAAGCACATTCCAGGTGTGGATATGTCTTCCGGATCTCTGGGACAGGGAATTTCTGCGGCAGTTGGTATGGCGATTGTAGGAAAACTGGACAACGCAGATTACAGAGTTTATACACTTCTTGGAGACGGAGAGATTCAGGAAGGACAGGTATGGGAAGCAGCGATGCTGGCAGCGCACAAAAAACTGGATAATCTGGTTGTGATCGTAGATAACAACAATCTGCAGATTGACGGTGCGATTGATGAAGTCAACTCCCCATATCCGATTGATAAGAAATTTGAAGCATTCAATTTCCATGTGATCAACATCGACGGAAATGATTTTGATCAGATCGATGCAGCATTCAAAGAGGCAAAGACAGTGAAAGGGTGCCCGACAGCGATCATTGCCAAGACGATCAAAGGAAAAGATGTTTCATTCATGGAAAATCAGGCAGGATGGCACGGAAAAGCGCCGAATGATGAAGAATACGCAGTAGCAATGGCAGATTTGGAGAAAGTAGGTGAAGCATTATGTCAGATGTAAAGAAAATAGCAACAAGAGACAGTTACGGAAATGCTTTAGCCGAACTCGGAACTGCACATGAGAATGTAGTTGTACTGGATGCAGACCTTGCGGCAGCTACAAAGACCGGTGTGTTTAAAAAAGCACATCCGGAGAGATTTATCGACTGTGGTATCGCAGAGAGTAATATGATGGGTGTGGCAGCAGGTCTTGCAGCAGCCGGAAAGGTACCATTTGCAAGCTCTTTCGCAATGTTTGCGGCAGGCCGTGCATTTGAGCAGATCAGAAACTCCATCGGATACCCGAAACTGAACGTGAAGATCGGTGCGACACATGCAGGAATCTCTGTAGGAGAAGACGGTGCGACACACCAGTGTAACGAAGATATCGCTCTGATGCGAACAATTCCGGGAATGGTTGTGATCAACCCTTCTGATGATGTAGAAGCAAGAGCAGCAGTAAAAGCGGCTTACGAGCATGTAGGACCTGTTTATATGCGTTTTGGACGTCTGGCGGTTCCGGTGATCAATGACAGAGAAGATTACAAGTTTGAACTCGGAAAAGGTGTTGTGCTGCGCGAAGGAAAAGATCTGACGATCGTGGCAACAGGACTTCCGGTTTCCAACTGTCTGGAAGCAGCAGAGAAGCTTGCAGCAGACGGAATCGATGCGAAAGTGATCAACATCCATACAATCAAACCTCTGGATGAAGAACTGATCGTGGAAGCAGCAAAGGCAACCGGAAAAGTGGTTACAGTTGAGGAGCACTCCGTAATCGGAGGACTTGGAAGCGCAGTATGTGACGTGCTTTCAGAGAAAGCGCCGACACAGGTACTGAAGATCGGAATCAACGACACATATGGTGAGTCCGGACCAGCCCTGGAGCTGATCGCAAAATACGGACTGGATACAGAAAGTATCTATCAGAAGATCAAAGCATTCGTATAAAAGAAACAGAAAAATACCCTGGCCGCAGGAATGAGCATCCTGTGCCAGGGTATTTTTACTTTGGAACTAAATGGTAGCCAAAGTGGAATGTCCATATAGTGGAGACCAGAAACAGTCTCATCAGTGCATATCCAAACAACAGGCCGGTTAAAAATCTCCGGCGATTGTTGCTTTCGTAGGATGTCAGCATTTGAATGACTCCATCCAGGATCATAGGCAGCATCAAAACTGCGAAAATCCAAGGAGACCAGGAAACCAATGGGAACGTGACCGGGCATAATAGAATGCCGACCAGTTCTCCGGTGCACCTGGCACAAATGGGAAACTGTGTCCCCTTCCAGTAAAAGGAACGGTCACTCCTGCAATGACAGCCAAATATAATAGGAAGCCACTTATAAATCCAAACTCTCATCGAGCCTTAGAATCCCATAGCGGCAAAGCCTACACCAACCACTGCGATCAGTATATAATACAGGATCATCAGGATTACACCGACCAATGCGCCGATACCGGTAGCCTTGGATGTCTTTGGTTTGGTGTCTTTCCACACAAGGAATAAGACAAGACCTACAATCGGGATACAGCAGCCTAACAATCCCCAGAGAAAGCCGCCGTTGTCAGTTACCTGTGGAGTTGTGTTTTGAGAAGCTCCGCAGTTTGGACAGGTTGCGGCATTGTCCTCGATCTGATTGCCACAGTTTTTACAAAAAGCCATAGGAAATCCCCCTCTCTTTAATTGGTTGATAGTTACAGATAGATACTCTGTAAATGGGTGCTTATTGTATATTTATACCATACAAATTTTGTGTAGTCTACAAAAAACAGAAAAATATCCGAAAATATTTTTCGCAGGTCAAGTGCGTGCTATAATAGGGAAAGAAGCTGTCTGTACAGTGAGAATCCGGAGGTGGAAAGACTTGGAATTATGGTATCGAATGATTCGACGTTTGGAAGAAATCTATATAAGGAAGCATAAAGAAGAGTTCCTGTTGAGGAAACAGAAATGGGATGAAGAATTTTATGAATGTATTCAGGATATTGCGAAGCATCCGGTTGTGCTTCGTATGAAATTATATCCGCATCATGGAAATACGAATTGTTATCAGCATTGTCTTCATGTATCTTACTACAATTATGTGTGGTGCCGCTTTTTTCATCTGGATGCAAAATCAGCGGCAAGAGGCGGGATGCTTCATGATCTGTTTCTGTATGACTGGCATACCCATGCAAAAGAGACGGGGCAGCGTTTCCACGGGCTGACACATCCGAAGACAGCCTTAAACCATGCATGTCGTTTATTTTCTCTGAATGATATAGAGAAAGATGTGATCCGGGCGCATATGTGGCCAGTCACATTTTTTAGCATTCCTCACACAAAAGAGGGATGGATCATCACACTGACAGACAAATATTGCGGAGCATTTGAAAGTATGAAAAGAAAATAGAAAAATTTTGGGCAAAAATTTTGTCGAACTTATGTGACATTAACTGATAAAATCGGCCTTTTTCGTGTGCTATTCTCTAAAAGAACCCGGGGGAGCGGACAGGCTTCCGGCAAAAAATCAATTGAATCAAGGAGGATATACAGCATGGAAAGACAGATCCCAAAAAATGTTCGTCAGATTGGAAACGTGAGTGACAGCCCGAAAATTTATGTGGAGGACTATGTAGATACTTTTTTCCTACAGCTTTGTGACAAGGCGAAGGACGGACCGATCGGTGCATTTCTCGTAGGAGATATGCAAAAGAGCGAGGATGAGGAATATGTATACATATATGGTGCGATTCAGATGCACGACTTGAAGCTGGTCGGCAATGAATACGTGATTGATGATGAAACATGGAAAAATGCATATGAGGACTGTAAACAGTATTTTGAAGACGGAGAAATGTTGGGCTGGTTTGTCGCACAGCCCGGAGTAGAACTGGATGCAAAGAGCAACATAGTGAAACTTCATAAAAAATCGTTCCCGAAGCAGAATACTGTTTTTGTTATGAAGGATTCCGCAGAGAAGGAAGAATCTTATTTTGTGCATAAACTGAATGATCTGATGGAGATTGGAGGTCGTTATACATATTATGAGAAAAATCCATGTATGCAGAACTATATGATCGCTGCTCGAAGAAAGAATGGGGTGTCTCCCTCGGAAACTGTTGAGGATCGAGCTGCTCAGGACTTTCGGAACATGGTCCGCAGTCGAGGAAGCCGGACGCATCAGAAAAAAAACAACCGTCTGATGTATGTGGCAAGTTCTATACTGATACTGGTGGCAGTTATTATGGGAGTTACGACACTCAATAATTTCGGGAAAATGAAAGCTGTCCAGAAAGTGATGAGTAAGGCGTCGTCAGCGGTCTTACAGGAAAATAATACAGAGGAAGTGCAGCCGGTGAGCGGTGAAGTGACAGAGACATCCAATGAGGGAGACGTGGAAAAACAGGAGGAAACACCACCATCAGAAAAGGATGCATCAAATCCGGAAATAAAACAGGAAGAAGAAAAAACAGATGATATTGTTCAGGAACAGGAGAGCACAGAAGGAGAAGGTGATTCCTCAGAGGGAGTGTACGTAGTGGAGCAGGGAGATACACTGGCGATCATCAGTAAAAAGGCCTACGGAGATGTTTCGCATGTAGATTCTATCTGTCGGATGAACGGAATTACGGATGGAAATTTGATTTATGTAGGTCAGAAATTGCTATTACCATAAAATAATGCTATAATCGGAAAATAAAACAAAATGATAAGGGGTCGGATATGAAGCAAAAGAAAAATCCGCGGTTTCGATTTTCTGGATCCATAGATATGGAGATCATCCGGAGGCAGGTCAAAAGGCACAGAAGAAGCGTGCTGGGACAGTGGACGATCCGGATCGTCGTGGCAGCCATGATCGTGACAGGAACCTATCTTGTGATTGAAAATCAGACGTATACGTCCGTTGCAACAGCGGACTCACATAAGAAAGATACAGAAGACAGCAACCAGTATATCGCATTTTCAGACGGTGTGATCCGATACAGCAGAGATGGCGTTGTGTTTCTGAATAAAAAGAATAAGGAAAAATGGATTCAGCCCTGTCAGATTCAGAATCCGATAGTGGACGTTAATGAGGATGTGTTTGCAATAGCAGATGTGGGCGGTAATACGATCATGATCTTTCAGAAGAGTGGATTAAAGGGGGAGATTGAGACTACGCTTCCGATTGAAAAGATTTCTGTTTCAAATCAGGGGATTGTAAGCGCGATCCTGAAAAACGAATCTACGCCCCAGATCATTTCCTATGATGCAGTGGGAAATATTCTCGTAGAGCATCAGGTGAATCTAAACAGTACCGGATATCCAATCTCACTGGATATGTCGGCGGATGGGGAGAACCTGATGGTATCGTATCTTTCCACAAAAAACGGAACATTGAAGTCTATGGTTGCTTTTTATAATTTTGGAAAAGAAGGTCAGGAAAAAACGGACAACCTGATTTATACAGAAGATTTTGATCAGACAGTCGTTCCGGATGTGTTTTATATGGACGCGTCCACATCCGTTGCGGTTGGTGATAAATCATTTGTGATCTATGAAGGTACGAAGTCCGTGAAAAAGAAAACCGAAGTGAAGCTGAATCAGGAGATACGCAGTGAATTTCACTCGGACAGGTATATCGGGTTTATTCTTACGAATAAAGATAAATCAGGATATGAAGTGCAGCTTTATGATAAAACGGGAAAACAGATAATAAACCGGGAAATAACAGGAGAATATAGTCATGTAAAGATAGCAGGAGATGAGATCATCATGTTTGACGGAACAAAGGGGTGTATCATCAGCGACACGGGAATACAGCGATTTAAGGGAGACTGGGGAATAGAAGCACAGGAAGTGATTCCGGCTGCCGGAATTCACAGATACCTGATCGCCGGTGAAGATGAACTGCGGCTAGTTTACCTGACAAATTAGGAGAAAATATGGATAATTGGTTATTGATTATTGTAGGAGTGATATTTTTGATCAGTATCGTGGCAGGCTATGTCAGAGGACTGCTCAAAATCGGAATTTCGTTGCTGGCTACGGTTCTGTCGATCGTGCTGGTTATGTTTCTGGCGCCTTATGTCAGTGATGCGCTTATTAAATGGACACCTGCGGATGAGATGATTGAAGAAAAATGTATGGAGATGTTCATGCCTCAGATTTCTGCAGATACATTGAAAAATGCAGATTTAAGCGGTACTTCACTTGGAGAATTGAATCAGGATCAGCTGGCGGATATCAACAATCTGGACTGGAATCAGTTGGGGATCAACATTCAGGATATTTTGAATATCATCGGAGAGATCCCAAAAGAAGTGCAGATTCAGGAGATTGAAAATGCAGCATTGCCGGAGTTTTTGAAAAACCGGCTGCTGGAAAACAATAACAGCACAATTTATCAGGAACTGGGAGTTAAGTCATTTCCTGAGTATGCGGCATCGTATATTGCAAGGATGATCCTCAAGGTTGTGGCGTTTCTTGTTACATTTATCCTTGTGTGGATTCTTGTCAGGGCGCTGATGGCTGCAGTAGATCTGATCGGCGAGCTTCCGATTCTGGGATTTTTCAATCACCTGGGCGGAGCGGTTGTCGGAGCAGCGGCGGCACTGGTGATTGTCTGGCTCTTGTTTTTGATCATAACATTATTGTATAATAATGCGATTGGACAGTCTTGCTTTGAGATGATTGAAAAAAGCAGTATTCTGACATTTTTGTATGATAACAATATATTGATTACGAAGCTGTTGTCATTTTAAGAGGGATTTTCGATCTTGAAAAGTCGGTTTTGAAGATAAAATATATATTTTACAAAAAATTGAAAAAATCTATTGACAGGTACTGTGCGATATGGTATATTTTAATAGCTGTCGGTGATAACTGAACAGCTTGAACGGGGGATTAGCTCAGTTGGGAGAGCGCCTGCCTTGCAAGCAGGAGGTCACGAGTTCGAATCTCGTATTCTCCATTTACTCAGTGATAAGAGCTGAGACAATTTTATAGTATTCCTCGATAGCTCAGTGGTAGAGCATTCGGCTGTTAACCGAAGGGTCGTTGGTTCGAACCCAACTCGGGGAGTTAAAGACAGAAATCGATTTGATTTCTGTCTTTTTATATTATAAAAAGAGTATTATATAATGCTTAATGCGGATTAAAAAAGTATTAAAAAAGTATTAAAAATAGTTTGATAATAAGATGCAAAAAGGGATAAAAAGATGAAATATATTTTACAAACGGATAATGAAACAATAGAGATTCCGATTATACGATCAAAAAGGAAAACACTAGGGTTAGAAGTGAAATATGATGGTACAGTAAATGTAAGAGTTCCAATGCGGGCACCAAGAGAGATTATAGAAAGATTTATCCGGGAACATGAAGCGTGGATTATCAGAAAGCGGCAGGAATGGAGCCTGGCTGGAAACAATCGGGATGATGTGGCAGGAGAGTTTGGAGAAAGAAAGAAACGTGGGGCGAATGCGGTAGATCCGTCGAAGATTCTTCCACCGGTCGAAACGAAAGAAGGAAAAGCGAAGATCAGACAATATATAGAAAGGCAAGTTGAATATTACGCAAAAGTAATGGGGGTTACATATGGAAGGATATCTATGCGTAACCAGAAAACACGATGGGGAAGCTGTAGCAGTCAGGGAAATTTGAATTTTAATAATCGGTTGTTATTTGTGCCGGAAGAACTGGTTGATTATGTAGTGGTGCATGAACTGGCACACAGAAAAGAGATGAATCACTCGAAGGCATTTTGGAATGTGGTAGAGAAGTATATGCCGGATTATAAGGAACGCAGGAAAAAACTAAGGGAGTATCATATAGAATAAGAAAGAATACACAAACATCATAAGAAAACATTTACACAAAAAATATATAGAAAACTTTTATAAATCATAATGCTTATAGAATATGTGCGAAAAATACAAAAATAAACAAATGCTTTGTAGGTCTATGACGATGAAAAATAATTTGAAAATGTTAAAATGTTAACTTGTTAGGAATAGAAATAACAGGTCTGGAGTAGGTGAAATGTTTAAAGTAAGTTATTTTTTGGAAGTCCTGCCGATTATTGCAAGTAAAGTTAATATTACATTTGAATTAACGGTAGCTGCGACAATATTCGCACTGATTGTGGGAGTCATTATTGCAATCATCGGTTATTACAAAATTCCGGTGTTGTATCAGCTGACCAGAGTGTATGTCTCTATTATGCGAGGTACACCGGTCGTAGCACAGTTATATTTCTTCTATTATGGAATTGCATTATACAGTGCATTTGTAAGAAATATGACACCTCTTATCGCAGTAGCGGTAGTTATGAGTTTTAATATGGGAGCTTTTATGTCAGAAAGTATCAGAGGAGCATTATTATCCGTTGATGAAGGACAGAAAGAAGCTGCATATTCACTGGGAATGACGAATTTTCAGCTGGTTACGAGAATCGTAATTCCACAGGCTGTACGTGTGGCATTGCCGCCGCTTTTTAACGACATCATTAACCTGATCAAGATGACTTCACTTGCATTTATGCTTGGGGTACCGGATATCATGGGAGCCGCCAAGATTGAGGGAGCCAGAACGTTCAGATATTTTGAAATTTATGCGGCCGTTATGCTGGTGTACTGGCTGATCATATTTGTGCTTGGAATCTTACACAAATTATTAGAAAAGAAATGTGCAAATATGTATTAAGACAAGATCTTAAATGGAACAACCCCATTAAGATAGATGCATTATCATTTATGTGAAAAAGAGGAGATTAAGTATTATGAAAAAACGTGTATTAGCTGCTTTATTAGTAACTATGATGACAGTAGGAACTGTTGCAGGATGCGGAAGCAATGCCAAATCTGATGATTCAGATAAAAAAGCAAGTTCAGAGTCTAAGAGTGATGACAAAAAAGATTCCGGAAAGAAAGTAATAGTTGTTACATCTGGAACAGGAGAACCATACAGCCTTATTTCTGATGATGGAAAATGGACAGGTATCGACGCAGAGATGTGGGATGAAATTGAAAAACGTACCGGATGGGAAGTAGAAGTAAAACAGGCTTCTTTCGACGCTATGTGGGGAGAACTGGATACAGGACGTGCTGATGTAGTTGCAAACTGCCTTGCAGTAAAAGAAGAAAGAACAGACAAATATAATGCAACAATCCCATACTACGGAGATTCACAGTGCATTATCGTAAATGATGATTCTGATTACAAGACATCTGATGATTTAAAAGGAAAGACTGTAGGATGTACAAACGGACAGGCTGCACAGACAATCATCGAAGACATGGCGAAAGAAAAAGGATTTACAGTAAAACTTTATGAAGACAGTGCTGTAGGTATGAACGATCTGAAACTTGGAAGAATTGATGCATATGCGAATACAACAACAAATGTAAATGCATTTACACATAATAATACAGATGCAAAATTCCGTTTCTTTGATGAACAGCTTCTGGCAAATAATGTAGCTTATTTCCTCCCAAAAACAGATGACGGAGATAAACTGACAAAAGAATTAGATGATGTAATCCAGGATATGTTAGATGACGGAACAGTAGCAAAGATCACTGAAAAATGGATGTATGCTGATATGACAAAATTAATCCAGAAATAAGAAAAGTCAGGAAGATTAAAACGTATGGGAACAGAAACACAGTTGGTTAAGGTTGAACATTTATATAAAGAATTTGATGAAAATACAAAAGTATTAGAAGATATCAATCTGACGATCAATAAGAATGAAGTGATTGCAATTTTAGGACCTTCGGGAACTGGTAAATCTACATTACTCAGATGTCTGAATTACCTGACAGTACCGACAAAGGGAAAAATAACAATTGGTGATGTAACGGTAGATGCACAGAACCATACAAAGAAGGATGTAATAGAATTGAGAAAACATTCTTCCATGGTATTTCAGGGATATAATCTTTTCAAGAATAAGACTGCATTAGAAAATGTAATGGAAGCGCTGACCGTTGTACAAAAAAAGTCAAAGGCAGAGGCGGAAAAAATTGCGTTAGAACTGCTGGATAAGGTAGGAATGAGTGAAAGAAAGGACTTTTACCCATCGAAACTGTCCGGAGGACAACAGCAGAGAGTTGGAATTGCAAGAGCACTTGCAGTAAATCCGAATGTGCTATTATTTGATGAGCCGACATCGGCATTGGATCCGGAACTGGTAGGAGAAGTACTGAATACGATCAAATCTCTTGCCGAAGAAGGAACGACAATGATTCTGGTTACGCATGAGATTGGATTTGCAAGAGAAGTAGCAAGCAGAATCCTGTTCATGGACGGAGGAAGAATTGCAGCCGATGGAAGACCGGAAGAAATCATCGATCATCCAGAGAATCAAAGACTTCAGCAGTTCCTGAATTTTGTTAATCGGAAATAGAATGACTGAAAGGTCTGTACAGGATTTGTGCAGGCCTTTTTTGAGGAGTTGGTACAATGAGCAATATAAATGATAAGATAAGACAAATTGCAAAAGAGACAGAACCGGAACTAATCCATATCAGAAGAGAACTGCATCAGTATCCGGAGCTTGGAATCGATCTTCCAAAGACACACGAGATCATCAGCCGTGAGTTACATAAAATTCCGGGCCTTAAGATAAGAGAACATGCTGCCGGTGGATATGGTCTGATCGCAGAACTTCAGGGGAAGAAAGAGCAAGGGAAAAATGTTCTGCTGCGGGCAGATATAGATGCACTTCCACTGGAAGAAAAAGTGGAAAGTGATTATAAATCCAGATATGATGGATGTATGCATGCATGCGGACACGACGGACATGCGACATGGCTGATCGGTGCGGCAAAGATTCTGGCACAGTTGACAGATGAATTCGGCGGATGTATAAGATTCGCATTTCAGCCGGGGGAAGAAGTCGGACTTGGTGCGGATACAATGATAGAAGAAGATAAAGTACTGGAAGATCCGAAGATGGATATGGCATTTGCCGCACATGGATGGCCGTCTGTAGAGAGTGGTAAGATCGGAATCGTGAGACGCTATGCATTTGGCTGTGTGGGAGATTTTAAAGTCAGAATTATCGGAAAGAAGGGGCATGCATCATGGCCGGAGCAGACGATTGATCCGATTGCGGCAGTGAATGAGATTTACCAGCATATTCCGGCAATACTGACACGTACGATCGGTGGAACAGAGCCTAAGATCATGTCAGTTACTTATATGCAGGCAGGGGATGTGAATGTCAGAAATATTATTCCGCAGGACTGCGTACTTGGCGGAACGATGAGAGCCGTAAAACGAGAAGTTCTGGAAAAAATGAAAACAGAACTGGAAAAAGAGATCAAAGGAATCTGCCAGGTATATGGAACTTCTTATGAGGCAGATATCAGGATTCATGGTGGAAGTGTAAAGAATGCTCCGGAATTATTAAACGGAGTGAAAAAGTCAGCGGCAGATGTACTTGGAAAGAAAAATGTTTACATCATAGAAGAGGACAATCTGGGCGGAGAAAATTTTGCGGAATATAGCAGCCGTGTTCCAGCGGTCTATATGTTTATTGGAATAAAACCGGAAGAGAAAGAAGCGATTCCGGGTCTGCACAGTCCGGAATATCAGTTTGATGATACGGTACTGGCAGGAGCAGCCGCTGCATTTGCCAATATTGCGATTCACGGCTGTATGGGAGAACTGAAGGAAAATTAAAAAGAACAGGAGAGGTATCAAAATGGAAAAGCTGGTTTATGTAGATCGAAGAAATACAAACTGCAATAAATGGGACGGACAGCAGAAGATGTTCGGAGAAGAAGGACTTCACGCAATGTGGGTAGCAGATATGGACTTTCGTGTACCGGAGTGTGTAGTCAGTGCACTAAAGAAATATGTGGAATCCGGAGTGTATGGATATTATAAGATCCCGGATGCATATTATCAGGCATTCATTGACTGGGAGAGGGAGCATCACGGATATGAAGTGAAAAAAGAATGGATCCGGTTTTCACCGGGAGTTGTAGCAGGATTCCACTGGCTGTTGCAGATTCTGACAGAAGAAAATGATGCAGTAATTGTAAATACACCGGTATACTATCCGTTTTTAGACGCAGTAAAGAACAATCACAGAAATTTAATCTGTTCCGATCTTAAGAACGAGAATGGAGAATACTCGATTGATTTCGATGATTTTGAGAAAAAGATCACAGATCATCAGGTGAAATTATTTATTTTGTGTTCACCACATAATCCGGCGGGAAGAGTATGGAAAAAAGAAGAGTTAAAGCAGCTTTTTGAAATCTGCAGAGCGCATCAGGTGTATATTATATCAGATGAGATCCATCAGGATCTGGTATTTGGAGAGAATAAGCATATCCCATCTTTGTCAACCGGAGAGTATGATGATATTATGGTATCGATCGTGGCTGCATCGAAGACATTCAATATTGCGGGTGCACAGAATTCTATGGTGATCATTCCGGATGAAAAACTTCAGGAAAAGTGGGATGCTTATGTAAAAGGCAACAGAGTACTGGGAGGAAATGCTTTTGGTTATGTTGCAGCGCAGGCTGCATATACAGGAGGTAATGAATGGCTGACACTGGTACTGGATCAGATCGAAGAGAATTATCAATATCTGAAAGCAGAACTTGCGGAAAAACTTCCGGAGGCGGTTGTGACTCCGCTGGAAGGAACGTATCTTTGCTGGATCAATCTGGAAGCATATGTAAGTGCAGATGAGATGAAAGAAGTGATCCAGAAGAAGTGCCGTCTGGCCGTTGATTTCGGTGACTGGTTCGGCGGAGAACGCTTTGGTGCGTTTATAAGAATGAATCTTGCGACATCAAAAGAGAATGTAGAGATTGGTGTCAATGCGTTGATCACGAACTTAATGAGAAAATAGCTATAGAAATTATCAATAAGATTGAATCACTGGCATATGATTTTCTATTTGACAGATAGAATTTTCTACGAGAAAATATCTGTATATGGAGTGAAAAAGATATGTATGAGATTGATGTCTGTTATAAAATAATTTTTGAAGCAATGCTGGAAAAGCCGGAATTGAAGAGTATTGCTGAAAATATAAATAAATATACGGGTGCGAAGATAATATTTGTGTCAGGGTCTGGAAAGATCCTGGCATATTCGTATGCATGCGAGCAGGATAACAGCGAATCTGTCAAATGGAACCATGTAACATTTTCTGAATATGAGAAGTTCCGTCGGGGAGAGGCTGCAGGAGCGTATCAGATTGCTTTGAAACCGGTTGAAATACCGGGAAGGCCAGACGGATATGTAGTCATTTTGTATTCGGAAGAAGAGTTCCGGCAGTTTTTTGAAGAGCTGGCAGGTGTGCTCGGACAGGCAGTAAAGCATTATTTCGCGGAAGCAGAGAAAGAGCTGGTGGTTTTACAGCCGATGCGTGAAGCGCTGCTTGCTTGGAGTCTGTTCCATGGAAAGACAGAAGGAATACGGCAGATAGAAGAGATATGGGCCGGACAGTATATAGAAGTGATGGTATTAAAAAAAGATCTTAAGGAAAAACAGGTTTTGTGGGTAAAAGGAATATGGGACAGTTATTGTATCTGCGAAGAAACGGACAGGATCCTAATATTATTTTATGGATTAAGAACAAGAAATACGGAAGAAGTTTACCGGAAGATCACGGAAAAAGGGATAAGATGCAGCATCAGTGAACCATATGGAAAATTAGACAGATGCGAGGCAAAGTATAAGTTGTTAAATCGTATGGCGATGGTGAGCGGACTGGAAAATGATCCGGTTATGAAACGGGAAAAGGAATGGTCGGTACAGGGACTTTATACATATACAACACCGCTCTTTAAAGAAGCGGGATTAAGTGATTACCGGTTGTTACGGCTGCTTCAGGAAGACAGAGAGAATAATACGGATCTCTACTATACATTAAAGGTATATCTGCTGAATGAAAATAATGTAACAATGGCGGCAGACAGCCTCCATATTCACAGAAATACACTGGTCTACCGGTTAAAGCAGATCAGGGAATGTATAGAGGCTGATATCAATGATAACGAGACAGCAAGGGAATTGCTGGCATTTATGATGATGTATGACGTGTCGAGACAAGATCAGAAAAGGCAAAAGTAAGGAGAGCATATATGAAACTGGTGCAGAATTTACCAGAGATATTTGAAGAGTTTGGAGAAAAAAAGAGAGAAGCATTTCTGGAAATAAAAGAATATAAGGATAAGGGAATTCCGGTTATAGGGATGTATTGTGCCTATTTCCCGACAGAACTTGCAATGGCAGCGGGAGCAATCCCGGTAGGTCTTTGCTCTTTTTCAAATGAGACGATCACGGCTGCGGAACGCGATCTGCCGAAAAGTATGTGTCCGCTGGTAAAATCCAGTTATGGATTTGCGATCAGTGACAGATGTCCGTTTTTTCATTTTGCGGATCTCGTGATCGGAGAGACGACATGTGACGGAAAAAAGAAGATGTACGAGCTGATGTCGGAATTCAAGCCAGTTCATGTAATGGAACTTCCGAACAGTCAATCCGAAAGAGGACTTGCTTTCTGGAAAAGTGAGATTATTCATACAAAAGAATATCTGGAAGAATTCTTTCATATAGTGATTACGGAAGAGATGATCCGTGATGCAGTACATTTAAATAATGAGATCCGTATGTCGTTGAAGAACCTTTGCGAATTGATGAAACTGGATCCGGCTCCTGTAAAGGGGGAAGATATCCAGAAGATGGTGCAGGGGAGTAAATATCGATTCGATTTTGCAACAACTCCGGGAGTGGTGAAAGAAGTGATCGATAAGATCATGACAGAATACAGACAGGGAAAGCATCTGGAAAAACGCCCGAGAATACTGGTGACAGGATGCCCGATTGGCGGCGACAGCCTGAAAGTGATCCGTGCGATAGAAGATAATGGCGGAGTTGTTGTGGCGATTGAAAACTGCAGCGGTGTGCGGACACTGGGAAATCCGGTGGAGGAAGACTGTGAAGACATCTACGAAGCCATTGCAAGAAAATATCTGTCAACGGGATGTTCGATCATGACACCGAACGATAACCGGATCGATCTGATTGGTGAGATCATTGATGAATATCATGTAGATGGAGTTGTCGAGATGATATTGACCGGATGTCATGCGACAGGGGCAGAGTCTGTCTATATAAGAAAATTTGTGACAGAAGAGAAACACTTACCGTATATTGCGGTCGATACGGATTATTCTACTGCAGATCAGGGACAGATCGCCACCAGACTGACAGCGTTTCTGGAAATGATCCAGCCAGGGACAGATGAAGATCTGGATATCAATTATTGCTATAAGATTGTGCTGGCAGGGATGACGGAACAAAGGTCAAGAGCAGAAATTTTGGAAGAAATATGGAAATATACGCATATTCCGGTATGTATAAAGAGCGGGGAACAAGAAATAGAAGAATGGGTTGGAATCAGCAGGGAAGAAGCAGAACAGGAATGTGGAAAGAGAATGGAATATAAACTGTCAGAAAAGAATGGAGTTGTGATGGCAGTTGTTCCAGAGGGCGTCAATAAGGAAAGTGTGGAAGAACTCTTAGAATTGTTGGCAAAAAGCTATCACATGAGAACGCATACCCGTGAGACAGAAGAAAGAGAAATTCCGGATTATATGTGGATTATAACGGAAGAACCAAAAAATCTTATACATATCGGACGGGATCTGACAAAACAGGCCAGAGTGAACAAAATGCTCACCGGATTGAAGCTAAGGCAGATACAGGATAATGAATTATTTATATCGGGAATGGATGGCAAAGAAGCCAGAAACGGTATAATTGATGTGTGTCGCAAATCTATGGAAGATGAAGATGGAAAAATAATGATCGGAAATGGATTTTCGGACTGGGGGAAAAAAGAAGAGAACAGACAGTTGCAGTGGCAAGTATTGAATATGGCTGTAAGACAGAAACAGAAAGAACAGGTACTGCTTGTGGAAAATTATTACCATGAACTTGCAATTAGTTGTATCAGTGAGAATCTGGGACAGGAAAACATATACCTGGAAGAATTAGAGATTTTGAAAGAGGAGGATAGGAAAACGGGAAAAGAACTTTATAAGACTTTGTACTGGTACCTCCGGATGAAACGGAACGTTGCACAGACGGCCGCAAGACTTGGAATCCACAGAAATACATTACTGCCAAGAATTGCACGGATCAATGAGCTTTTAGATCTGGATGAAAAAGACGGAATGGAATGTGAAAGAATTCTGATGGGAATGGAAATAGAAAAGTTAAAAAGTGACTGATACGCAGGGCATCGGTCAGAAGAGAAGAAATCCTTACAGCAGAGCCATATTGTGGTGTTACAAGCAGACAGTTTTTGCCGATCCAGCCGAGGCCGGCTCTGGTGGCAACAGTTTTGTGAGGTAACGGACTGCGGTTGTCCGAGTCTACTGTTATCCGGTCTGTTGTCTGGGCATAAGCCTGATATCCTCTGCCTGTCAGATATTTTTCACCGGCAGTTACGATGGCATTCAGTTTGTCGTTCAAAGTAGTATACAGTTTGTAGTATTCTCTGGTTGGAGCAAGTTGAAGATCTTTGATGACATGTTTCGGCAAGGGAATTGCGACTGCAATTCCAACCGGATAGTCAGAAGATGGGACTGTGGTCAGATCCCCAATTCCGACCAAAGCAGCACCCTGTGAGATCATATAATCTCTGAATTCTTTTGTGGGATTCATAAAAATCCCTCCTTTCAGAACATTTCCGTTCATTGACTTATTGTACATTCAATTTTACAATAGAATGCAGAAGAAAGATAGTGGGAAGGAAAACTATTATGGGAAGTATGATGACGGAATTAATAGAAGCAATTCAGGAGAGTGAAGGAAGGGCAGACCGCAAGGTGTTTACTATGCTGGAAGGTGAATCCATTTCTGAAAAAGCACTGGTCATAGATGGAAAAATAGCATGGGAAAGCAGGAAAAATGGTTATTTTCACAAACATGCGGAAGAAGTAAAGAATATTACAGAAAGTGGAGTTACATCCATTGAAAATGAGAGAGTATTCTGTGACACGCTGGGGCAGGAAAAACAGATTGTAATCTGCGGTGCAGGGCATGTGTCGATTCCTGTGATCAAAATTGCAGTGATGATGGATTGTGAGGTGATCGTACTGGAAGACCGCCCGATGTATGCGGATCATGCAAGGCAGGCGGGAGCCTCCCAGGTGATCTGTGCACCATTTGAAGAGGCGTTGGACAAAATACCGGGAAGTACAGATACATATTTTGTGATCCTGACGAGAGGACATCGATATGACCAGATATGTCTGGAAAAGATTGCCGCCAAAGAACATGCTTACATAGGTATGATCGGAAGCCGCAGAAGGACAGCACTTGTAAAACAGTGTCTGGTGGAAAAAGGCGTTGATAAAAAAGTATTGGATGCGGTCTACACACCGATTGGACTGGATATCGGTGCGCAGACACCGGCAGAAATCGGGGTGGCAATCATTGGAGAAATCATCGAAGTGAAGAACCGTAAGAAAAGAACTTATGGTTATTCGAAAGAAATTATGCGTGCGCTGATAACGCAGGAACCATATCTGGAACGAAAAGTGATGGCAACGATTGTTACCAGACACGGATCGGCACCACAGGGACTGGGTACGAAGATGCTGATATACCGGGATGGACGATGTGTGGGGACAATCGGTGGTGGCTGTATGGAAGCAAGAGTCATTCAGATTGCCAGACTGATGGCAGCAGGGGAGAATGAACAGGCAAGAATCTGCCATGTGGATATGACCGGAAATGAGGCAGAGGAAGAAGGCATGGTCTGCGGAGGAGAAGTCGATGTATTTCTGGAGGTGATAGAGGCATGATAGAAGTGGAGGTAAAAATACCCATCGAGAGTATAGAAGAGATAGAAGGACAACTTATTCACAACGGATTCAAGTATCAGAAAACAGTTGTGGAGACAGACACCTATTTTACCAGTGATCACTATGATATGAGGAAGCATGACAAGGCACTTCGTATCCGGACGACAGAGAATCGCGATACAGGAGAAATGAGGGCTCAGCTAGGCTGTAAAGGACCTAAACTGGATAATATATCTATGACCAGAAAAGAAACAGAGATTGAAATACGTGAGCCGGAAAAGATGAAAGAAATTCTAAAAGAACTGGAATTTTATCCGGCATTCTGCAGGGTAAAGAAGACTAGAAGTTACTATAGCAAGAAACGCATGACGGCGGCAGTCGATCAGGTAGAAAATCTTGGAAGTTTTCTGGAACTGGAAATATTGGTAGAGAAAGAGGCAGACCGTGAAAAAGGACTGGAAGAAATAAAGGGTGTAATGAAGCAGATCGGATGTGGGGAAAAGAAGACGGTACGGACGTCGTATTTGTCGATGATAGAAAAATTTTCTACTTAATTCATCATAATAGAATTTGCCGAGAAAATGTAGAAAAAAGTCTGTTATTGACAAAAAATATTAATAAGTCTATACTAACCTTACAGTTGAGAAAAATTATCATCAAGAAATGGTGGTATTTATAGATGAAGGGGAAGGAAAACAGACGATGACATTAAAAGATTTGCCAATTGGAAAGAGTGCGACGCTGACGATTGTTGGCGGGGAAGGTGCATTGCGGCAGCATTTTCTGGATATGGGACTGATTCCGGGAGCAGATGTTACGATGGTAAAGTATGCACCGATGGGAGATCCGGTAGAGCTTCGTATTCATAGTTATGAACTGACGCTTAGACTTGCAGATGCAGAGAAGATAGAGATTACCAATGTACGTGACGGGATTAAAGTATCAGATCAGATTCCGCAGGAGACGATCGAACATCCGGGACTTGGAGAAGGTGGAAAGTATCACGAGAAAGCAGATGAGAATCCACTGCCGGAAGGGACAACACTGACATTTGCCCTTGCAGGTAATCAGAATTGTGGAAAGACGACACTTTTTAATCAGCTGACGGGGGCAAACCAGCATGTGGGCAATTTTCCAGGTGTAACGGTAGACCGTAAAGACGGTGTGATCAAGGAACACAGTGACACGCTGGTAACGGATCTTCCGGGGATTTATTCGATGTCACCTTATTCCAGTGAGGAAATTGTAACAAGGAATTTTGTGCTGAATGAGCATCCAAAGGGAATTATCAATATCGTAGATGCAACGAATATTGAACGTAATCTTTATCTGACCATGCAGCTGATGGAATTGGATATTCCTATGGTTCTGGCATTGAATATGATGGATGAAGTCAGAGATAACGGAGGTTCGGTGCTGGTCAATGAGATGGAAAAAGCACTGGGGATTCCGGTCATTCCAATTTCGGCTGCAAAGAATGAAGGAATCGAAGAACTGATCGAGCATGCAGTACATGTGGCAAAATATCAGGAAAGTCCGGGAAGACAGGATTTTTGCAGTGCAGATGATCATGGCGGTGCGGTACACAGATGCCTGCACGGAATCATGCATCTGATCGAAGATCATGCGAAGGAAGCAGACATCCCGATCCGATTCGCAGCGTGCAAGCTGGCAGAAGGAGACAAGCTGATCCTGGAACAGTTAAAACTGGATGAAAATGAAAAACAGCTCTTGGAACATATCGTAAAACAGATGGAGCAGGAACGTGGACTGGACCGTTCAGCAGCAATTGCGGATATGCGCTTTACGTTTATTGAAAAAATTTGTAATGCAACGGTTGTAAAGCCGAAGGAAAGCAAAGAACATCTGCGAAGTATGAAGATGGACAAGATCCTGACGGGAAAATATACAGCGATCCCTTGCTTTGTTGCAATTATGGCGGCAGTGTTCTGGCTGACATTTAATGTGATCGGAGCGGTATTGTCGGATCTTCTGGATACGGGAATTACGGCACTGACAGATATCGTAGATGCTGCACTGACTTCATGGAAGGTTAATTCGGTCATACATTCGCTTGTGATCGATGGAATTTTCAATGGTGTGGGAAGTGTACTGAGTTTCCTGCCGGTTATCGTGACACTGTTCTTCTTCCTGTCGATTCTGGAGGACAGTGGTTATATGGCAAGAGTTGCATTCGTAATGGATAAGCTTTTGAGGAAAATCGGACTTTCGGGAAGAAGTATCGTACCGATGCTGGTTGGATTCGGTTGTACCGTTCCGGGAGTAATGGCGAGCCGGACATTACCTTCAGAAAGAGACCGGAAGATGACGATTCTTCTGACACCGTTCATGAGCTGTTCGGCAAAGCTTCCAATCTATGCATTCTTTACAGCGGCATTCTTCCCGGAACATGGGGCTGTAATTATGGTAGCATTGTATTTCGGAGGAATTCTGATGGGAATTCTGATGGCATTTTTATTAAGGGGAACGATGTTCAAAGGCGAAGCGGTTCCGTTCGTTATGGAACTTCCGAATTATCGTATGCCGGGAGTGAAGAATGTAGGACAGCTTCTGTGGGAGAAAGCGAAAGATTTCCTGCAGAGAGCATTTACAGTGATCTTCTTTGCAACGATCATCATCTGGTTCCTGCAGACCTTTAACATACATATGAATGTAGTGGCAGATTCGAGAGACAGCATCCTGGCAGTTGTGGCAGGAATCATTGCACCGGTATTTCTTCCACTTGGCTTCGGTAACTGGAAGATATCAACGGCATTGATCACCGGATTTATGGCAAAGGAGAGTGTGGTATCGACATTATCTGTTCTTTTCGGAAGTACAGCTGAATTAACAGGTGTAATCTCACCGGCAGCGGCTGCAGGATTGCTTGTATTCTGCTTGTTATATACACCGTGTGTGGCAGCAATCGCTTCGATTAAACGAGAACTTGGAGCAAAATGGGCAGTATATGTAGTGATCGGACAGTGTGCGGTTGCGTGGATTGCAGCATTCGTAGTACATATGATAGGGATGGTATTGATATAAGATATAAAATAACAGAATTATCTGTGTCACAGACAAAGAAGAGCCTTGAAGATGCGGGATGGATAATAGAATAAGGATAGACGTGATAAAGGGCGGTGAATATTTTCACCACCCCTTTTTAGACTTAATATTTATCTTTTTTTCTTTTCTTTTGCAAGAAGTGCAGCTCCCAGAGCCCCTGCGTATCTTCCGTGTTCTGTGGGATCAACTGTCTGTCCAAGTTTCTGCGACAGAATCTTAGTAAAATAAGTACTGTTGCTAAGTCCGCCTGTCAGGATCACTTTATCCGGCAGGTTCTTCTTCATGGCAAGCTGTGCTACTTTATTGGCAACGGAATCTACAACTCCGGCAGCGATATCTTCACGTTTCTGTCCTTCTCCGATATAATTGATCACTTCGGACTCTGCAAATACAGTACACAGAGAACTGATCGGAAGAACCGTTCCTGCGTTGGCCATATCAAAAAGCTCCTGTAAAGTGACGCCTAAGCGGTTCGCCATGATTTCCAGAAACTTTCCGGTTCCGGCAGAACACTTGTCGTTCATCTGAAAGTCCTGTACCATGCCGCCGGACACCAGGATGATCTTGGTATCCTGTCCGCCGACATCGATAATGGCACATTCATCTCCGGCCATCTCCCGGCCGCCTCTTGCATGGCAGGTAATCTCCGTGATAACATGATCTGCAAAATCTACAGCAACACGGCCATATCCGGTTGCGACCACTTTTGAATCGTCCGACAGTACATCTACACTGTCTTCCAGTAGACGATCCTTGATCGTCTGGCAGGTTTCCTTGCTGCTCCATCCGGTTGGCAGTACAAAATGTATATCATGATCTCCTTTTACAACGACTTTGGATGCCGTAGATCCGATATCAATTCCAATATAATCCATAATAAAATTTCCTCGTTTCACATATATTTTTTAACAATATTTATCCCGCTTCGGGTTGATATCCCGTTCAATGGCGGCAATTTTTAATATTTCGATCTGATTCTCGTCGATGCATTTCTGGATCGTATCCAGGTCTTCTTCTCTGACGAGCAGTGAGATGCCGCAGCATTTACTGGCCACGCGCGGTGTAGGAGCGATAGTGGTCTTGATTCCGGCTTCTTTTAATATCCCATACAGACGCATTCCGTTGTCATGGTTGGGAAATAATACATAATGCTGTATCTTTTGCATGATCTGTTACCTCGGTTATGTATCGGACATGAATTGTCTGATATTATTTGTTATCTAACATTTCGATAAATGCACTGATTCTGGTACGAAGCTGTCCTGCATCGCTGTCGGTGTAATCGGTCTCGATTCCAAGGACAGGGATTCCGGATTCTTTCAGTGCTTTCTCTACGAAATAGCCTTCGGTATCATAAAGGTTACAGAACTTGAGGTTCACATCGATGATACCGTCAACTTTGTATTCCTTAGCAAGACGTAAGATGTCATCAATACGGCCTTCGTTTGGTGTAAAGCATGCGCAGTTGATCTTCATGTATCTTTCAGCCAGAGCCATATACTGGTCTTCCAGAGTTGTCTTGCTTTCATCGACAAGATTTTCAAAATATCTGGTTCCGGTACACATCTCTTCACAGACGATTGCAGCACCACTGGTCTCTACAATATTATGAAGCTTCCAGTTCGGAATTGCAAGAGGAGTTCCGGTCAGCATGATACGTTTGGTTCCGGCAGGAACAACGCTTACACCGTCTTTTACTCTCTGATCCAATTCGTCACATAACTTATTCGTCATCTGTGTAAATCTTGCAGGATCATCATAGAATGCAATCTGAGAGATCAGAAGTACATCACATCCGCTGATTGGAAGATTCTCATTCTTACGGAGATTGTAAAGACGCTCCAGAGCTTTTCGTTTATTGTTAATTAATTTAATACTTTCGGCCAGTTTTTCGGCAGTGACTACATTTCCTGTAAATTCTTCTACGACATTTTTAAATGTCTCAATTTCTTCTGCCCATGCCTTGATGTCTTTGGCACGTTTCATTTGAGGAAGGTCCATCACATGTAACGGTACGTCTTTGGCAAGAATCTCCCATGCTTTCTTCTTGCCGTCGCAGGTGGTCTCCCCGATGAACATATCTGCGATACGGAAGAATGGACAGGTGCGGTCAAGACGTGCACCAACAGATGCCTTGATCAGTGGACAGGTATTGGCAGGAAGGACTTTCTCTCCGCCAGGAACCCAGAACTGGGAACCGCCGCATAATCCGGTTGCAATCGCATCTGCCGCAAATACGATCTCGTCCGGTACATATACACAGAATGTACCGAAGACTTTGCCGCCTTTTTTCTGATGCTCGATCAGTTCTGCAGGGCGGATACCGTGAATATCTGCAACTACCATATTATAATAGTCCATAGAATCCGGACGGTTTTCCTGCGATAAAAATACATCTCCAAATGCCTGTGGAAGTACTGCACAGAGCTGGTCATGCAGTTCCACATTCATTCCGAGTTCTTCCCACATTTTACGATAATCAGCCATTTTAAAATACCTCCTTATAGTGTAATTGATCCAATTGTATCGATAAGTTAAACGTAACACTTTTAGGGGGCCCAGGCAATGCATACCGGAAGAATTGGCTATAGATAATTTACAAGTTCAATAGAATATATCTATAGATTCTATACTGAGAACAGTTCTCGAAATCCAGCGATGCACTGGTCGATTTCTTCGACGGTATTAAAGTGGCTGAAAGCAAAACGTATCGTTCCCTGAGGCATTGTATGCAGGGTCTGATGCGCCATCGGGGCACAGTGGAGTCCGACCCTTGTCATAATTCCATAATCCTGTTCCAGAGCAAATGCAATCTCTGCATTGTCATAGTCCGGGAAATCAAGAGAGACGACAGCAAGCCGGTCCTGAAGGGTCTGCCTTCCCACAACATGTGCCTGTGGAATTTCACGTATTTTTTCAAGAAAATGTCCGGTCAGTGCCATTTTCTTCTGATGAATTGCGGAAATCCCGGTTTCGTCCAGATAAGTGAGGGCAGCGTGAAGTCCGATGATGCCAGGGAGATTTAATGTGCCGCTTTCATACTTGTCCGGGAGATAGTCCGGCATAAGAAGCGAATCCGACTGGCTTCCGGTCCCGCCTGCAATCAGAGGTGTCAGTTCCTGATCCAGAGCTTCTGAGATCAGAAAGCCGCCGATACCCTGCGGGCCAAGCAGTCCCTTATGTCCGGTAAATGCAAGAAAGTCGATGTTACATTTCTGCATATCGATATCGACAGAACCGGCACTCTGTGCAGTGTCCACGGCAAAGAACAGATGACGGCGCCTGCATATCTCACCAATCTCACGGATTGGCAGAATGGTTCCGCATACATTGGAAGCGTGGAGCATGATGACTGCTTTTGTCTCCGGACGGATCAGAGCTTCGATCGATTCCGGATGCGTTGTGCCGTCTGTCTCTGCAGGAATCATCGTATAATGGATATCCTGTGAAGCAAGCTGACAGAGCGGACGCATCAAGGCATTGTGTTCCAGACTGCTGACCAGCACGTGGTCGCCGGGCTTTAAAAATCCTTTGAGCAGACAATTCAGAGAATAGGTGATCCCCGGTGTAAATACGACACATCTGGAATCCGGTGCATGAAAAAATCTGGCGAGCTGCATGCGGGTCTTAAGTACCTGATTTTCAAGTTCGTAGGCACCTTCGTAATTTCCCCGGTTAATATTGAAGGCACCGGATTCTAAAAGTTTCGTCATGGAAGCAGCGACTCCCGGTGCTTTCGGCCAGGATGTGCTGCCGTTGTCAAAATATATGTTCTGTTCCATAGAAAAACCTCCATGATAAATATGGTATCTGATACGTATATTGTAACAGATTTCCATATTAACGTATACAGGAGATGAAGTCAGGAAAAGGATAGAAAATGCGAATAATATTCATAGACGATATTAATAGAATGGAACGATTTATCAATATTTCCTATTATGTAAATACAGGTACAGGTGGTATGATAGTCTTATGAAAAAAATTATCAAAAAAATTATCAAAAAATAAAAAAAGCACGGAGGAAATTTATTATGGAGTTAATTAAAGAACTGCCGGAGGTATTCGAAGAATTTGCAGAACAGCGTCAGAAATCATTCCTGGCAATGAAGGGGTTAAAAGACCAGGGAGTTCCGGTTGTTGGCGCATATTGTACTTATTTTCCGGCAGAGATCGCAAGAGCAATGGGAGCAGTTACAGTCGGCTTATGCTCTGTATCCGATGAGACAATCCCGGACGCAGAGAAAGACCTGCCAAAGAACTTATGTCCACTGATCAAATCCAGCTATGGATTTGCCAAGACAGACAAATGTCCATTCTTCTACTTCTCAGATGTAGTTGTTGGGGAGACTACCTGTGACGGAAAGAAGAAAATGTACGAGTATATGTCAGATTTCAAAGATGTATTCGTAATGGAACTGCCAAATACACAGAGCGAGATGGCCCTGAAACTCTGGAAGAGTGAACTGATTCGTTTCAAAGAATATCTGGAGAAAAAATTCGACGTAGAGATCACAGATGAAGCTGTATTAGAGGCCGTAAAAGAAGAAAATAAAGTAAGAAAAGTCATGAAAGACCTGTATCATGTCATGGCACTTGATCCTGCACCGATCAAAGGCGGCGACCTGTTCAAAGTATTATACGGAAGCGGCTTCAAATTCGATCGTAAAGCAATCCCGGCAGAGATTGAAGCCATGAGAGAGAAGATTGAAAAAGAATACGAAGAAGGTAAGAGACTGGACAAGATGCCTCGTATCCTGATCACCGGATGTCCGATCGGCGGAGCAACTGAGAAAGTGATCCGCGCCGTAGAAGACAATGGTGGAGTTGTAGTTGCATTCGAAAACTGTAACGGAGCAAAATCTTTTGACAAATTAGTAGACGAAGAGAATCCGGATGTATACGATGCACTGGCAAGACGTTACCTGAACATTGGCTGTTCTGTAATGACACCGAATCCAAACAGACTGGACCTTCTGGATCGCCTGATCGATGAATTTAAGGTAGACGGAGTTGTCGAGATGACACTTCAGGCTTGTCATACATATAATGTAGAGTCACTGGCTATCCGTAAATTTGTGAATGAGAAGAAGGGTATTCCGTACATTAATGTAGAGACGGATTATTCGCAGGCTGATATCGGGCAGTTGAATACTCGAATTGCGGCATTTATAGAGATGCTGTAAATTTCTATTTAATGCATCATGGCGGCTGTCACCGACCGGAATAAAACTACAAGGTCCCAGCCTGTGCTGACTCCAACATGGGGAAATCCTAAAGCAAAAAAGTTGACCTAAAAACGAGCTCACAAAAAATCCAAACTCGACAT
>ERZ1106929.92-NODE-92-length-98753-cov-41.511510_pt1 | contig 98753 bp, 89 predicted proteins | sample MGYA00403662_ERZ1106929 | MGnify/ENA primary metagenome ERZ1106929 (study PRJEB35170, sample SAMEA104062442) | human gut metagenome | biome: human gut; feature: human-associated habitat; material: faeces | place: Denmark | collected 2013-02-20 ... | reverse complement strand
CTTGCATGTGTTAGGCGCGCCGCCAGCGTTCGTCCTGAGCCAGGATCAAACTCTTTATAAATGGTATTTATCACTCATAAAGTGTTAAATCAACTTCACTCAGACACAATCGCTTGCGTCCTGTATGAATTACTTGTTTGCCGATCTCTCGGCTTTGGAATTGTTTTTCGTGATTTTCCATCACGTTTAAGGTTCCACAAGTTTCAGTATTGTTCAATTTTCAAGGTCCTGCTTGCTCTCCTCTCGGACAGCTCAATCATTATATCAAAGGTCGTACTTTTTGTCAAGCACTTTTTCGATATTTTTTTGAGCTTTCCAAACGCCTTTTTAAAAGCTTTCCACCCGCACGCTGTCCGGTTCCCCGCTGCGTTTTTGCTGGTACATCGCTTTTATTTGGCTTTCGAAGAGCTGCTGTCTTGCGCGACAGCTTATTTATAATACCACACTTTCGCCTAAAGTCAACACCTTTTTCAAAATTTCTTTCAAGTTTTTTCAAACTTCTTTTTTAGTCCTTCCCAATATCCATGCAAGCACCCTCCGGGCCGCAGTTCGCACACCAAGCCAAAAGCAAATGTCCCCCCTGCCGCCAATAGCATCGCCAGTGCAGAATGCTGCAAATGCAGCAAGCAGCCGCCCGCAATTACTGCAGCCGGTACGCTCCACCATATACAGTAAGTCTTCAGCTTAACGGCGCTCCCCTGCATCCAGCGGCAGACATACCAGTATTTCACCACCCCTTCCAGCAGCGCCTGCACACAAAGTGCATACAGCATCACCAACCGGCTGCCCCGCATAACAAACAGCAGCACCAGCATAACCCCCAGTGCAGCTTCGCGATACAGGTTATCTTTCTTTTCGTTACCCGTCATTTGCAGCACCCCGCTGCAGGGTCCAAGTGTCGCAATCAAAATAAACACCAGCGCACACCCAACAAACTGTTTGGTGTAAGGCAACAGCTCTTCCGCCAGAATCGACAGCAGCACCTGCGGATAGCCCACCAGCACAACTGCCATACTGCCGGCAAATAACATTTGAATCCGCATAATGGACGCATAGCACTGCTTGATTCCCGCTTTATCCCCTGCATGATACATGCGCGAAAATTCTGGCAGAAACACTTTTGCTGTTGGACCAGAGATGAAGTTGACAAGCTTTTTTACCATCAGCACTACACTGATAATTCCCGCTTCAAACGCGCCTGTGAAAAAGTACTGCAAAAGGATTGGCATTTGCGAAATCAACGCCTGTATCAGATCCGCCCGTTGATAGCTCCCCCATTTGCGCAAAGAAAGTTCCTTCGAGATATCCCTCCGGGGTTCTCTGTCCCGCTTTATCAGGAAAAGCACCAGGATTCCCGCGTATTGTATCACATACAGCGCCAGCAGTGTGCCAAGCGAGAGTCTTTCCGTTTTATATAAAACCAGTGTTCCCAATACAAGGAACAGTCTTCCCTGCACATACTCTCCGAATAAGGCACATCCCGGCTGGCCTTGCGCCATCATTGTGCTGCTATGGTCCATTACCAGAAGTTCCATCCCGGTAATTAGTGCTATGACCGTGTAACCGCCCCGTCCTTTTTCCAATGCCAGTACCAACGCTAATGTCGTCAGGACTGGCAGCACATAACAGCTGTAATATTTTGCCTTGAACCGGTGCAGCTCTGTTCCCTTATTTGATAAGTAAAAAGTATTGCATTTCGTAATACCGGAAAACAATACCCAGTACACAAGATCCGCCGCACTGACCCAGGTAGAGTAAGTTCCGTATCCCGCAAGGCCCAGCATCCGGGTGATCATAACCTGCAGCAGCACTTCCAGCACTGCACCAAGCCCTTTTAATATTACACTAAGTAGAAAAACGATACTCAAAATATTTTCTCCATACCAGAACTATGCTGCCCAGAAAAACTGATACGGCATCGTCCCGCCAATATTATTTATCAGCAGCCGCAAAACATATTGGAGGCCCGCCGCCACTGCCAACCATTGGATTGTCGCAGCCCGTCTGCGCGGGCAGTTTATATACTCCAACATGCGTGGAAGCAATACGATCAGGTACGGCCCAAACAACGCAGCCATCCGCGCCGCAGAGGCTAGCCCAAGGTTCAGCCCGTACAGCGAAAGTGCCGCCATTGTGAGAAATAGTCCCTGCGGTTCCTTGGATTCCAACTTTTTGCATTCCTCTGGTGTCATTTTGTAAAGAACAAAGGCAACCAGCAGAGCATAAAACGCACCAACCGCAATGGATTCTATTCTGCTGTTGCTCTTCGTAAAATATTTTGCCAGCGCATAGGGCAGCAAATTTGCCACGCGCCCCGCCACAACCGGATATGCTGCGCCCAAGATGCAAGCTGCCATGGTACAGTACAACACATGGCGATATTTCCACCGCCGGTTCACCAACCAATACAGCGGCAGAAAGACCACTGCACTTTTGTGGAACGATACTGCCATCAGAATTTGCAAAAAGTACGGTGCAAGTTTTCGCTCCTTGATCCAGTGGAATGCCGTATAACCCAGTAAAATTGCAATCGCATTGCGGGCCACATTCATTTCTGTCTGATAAACACCCAGCGTAAGGTAAAGCCAGATACTCAGCATAGCATTGGGGGATTCCCGCCGCAGCCAGCGGTAAAGCAGCGCTATAATCAGCGCACTGTTTGCCACTGTAATCCACTGTGGCGCAGGCAAATAAATGCTGAGGAGCTTATTCAGCAGGCGGTACCCAGGTTCCAAGTCCAATTCCCATGTCCGGCGGGGCGTTGGGTAAAGCTGGGCGGTAAACAGTTCTTTCCACGAAATCTGTGGGAATTGTTGATAAATGCAGACATAATACTTGGTATCCACACCAACAGTCTGTGCCCGCATTGCCATAAAAAACCACAGCACCGCACAGGACATGGCCAGTGCTACACGCTGCGCGCTCCTGCCCTGCCGCCGTGCCAGCACGCAGAGGCGCGCCGGGTAGGCAAGCAGCAGGCAAAGCACAAGGTAAACACTCATTTTTTCTATCATGCTATTTCAAAACAGCGCCAGCCGCACCTGGTAGACGGCCGCGTTGATCCCGGCAGGCAGCAGCGCTGCGCACCCAAGCCCTGCACGCAGCAAAATATTTTGCAGGTTCGGTCTGCCTTTCCAACTGCTCAGCGCCTGCTTTGCCTGGTGTTTCTGCCCTGCAATCAGGCTTGTATAAATATAAACTGTCATCTTTAAATCGTATTTTCTCTGGATCGCCGCAACCTCGGCTTTGCTATGGTTCGGATTCTTCAGTTCCTCTTCCAAATCCTGCATAAATGCCTTGGCGTGGGCCACTTTTACCCGTGTTCTGGCGTTGGCTTCTGCCCCACGGTTATAATCCACGCAAACACGGGAGGCATAGGCAACACACGGGTTATTTCTCGCCAATCGCGCCCAAAGATCCAGATCTTGCCCGATTTTTTCACCCAGCCGGAACCCACCCGCTGCCAACAGTGCCGTGCGCCGCACCGTTGTGGCTGAGGTCCAGACAAAGTCATAACCCTTGCCCAGTGTTTCCCAGTAGCTAGGCAAACAGCCATTCGCCTGCGGCAGTCTGCGCGATTCCTTGCAGCGGCCATTGGCGTAGATAATACGGTAGGCCGTAACAAAGATATCACTTTGGGGATATTTCTGCACGATGGTTTCGATATTTTGCAGATAATCCGGATGCCAGGTATCATCAGCATCCAGAAAGCAGATGTACTCCCCCGCCGCCAGCTCAATGCCCTTGTTGCGTGCAGCGGATACGCCCTGGTTCACCTGCTGCACAACCCGGATCTTATCCGAACGCACCTCTTTGCATGCCTGCAAAGAGTGGTCCGTTGAACCATCATCCACCACGATCACTTCATAATCAGGGAATGTCTGTGTCAGAACGGAGCGCAGGGTGCCGGCAATGTAATGCTCCTTGTTGTAAAGCGGAATCACCACGCTGTATTTCATACACAGCCCCCCACATTTTCACTATCTTTTATGATTTCATAAGGTGCTCTACGTATATCTTAGCAGTTTCCTTAAACGATGTATAGATATTTTTGGTATATTTATAAGTGTTTTTTCTGATTTTTATCTAAAATATCAAAAAATCATATTTTTGCCAGAATAGGCAAACTTCATTTCGGCTGCATACACACAGTCAAAAGGTTATCACATCTTCCCGGGAATTTCCATCAAGCTGCGTATTGACTATCGAGCTTTAAAAGAGTACGATAGTGCGGACAAGATGAAGGAAGGGATTTGTATGGAAGTTAGTCTTTTGCTGATGGAGCAGATTGCTCAACTATTCATTGTCCTGCTGATGGGGTACATTGTGGTCAAGGCCAAATTGCTAAAGCCCTCTGACAGCAAGGTGCTCTCTGTTGTTTTTGTGTATCTGATTATGCCTTGCGTAGTTCTGAATGCGTTTCAGATTGATGATACTCCTGAAATTCGTGCTGGGCTTCTGTATTCGATGGCGATTGCCGTGGGGATGCACGTTGTCTTTCTGGCGTTCGATACAGTGATACGCAGGCCGCTGAAATTGGATGTAATCGAGAGAGTCAACATCATCTACAGCAATGCGGCAGCATTGGTTATTCCGTTGGTACAAGCTTTACTTGGCAGTGAGTATGTTGTATACTCTTGCGCCTTTGTCATCGTGCAGTTGATTTTACTTTGGACCCACGCAAGCGCCTGCCTGCAAGGGAGTACCAAGTTGGAATGGAAAAAGATTCTGACCAATGTCAACCTGCTTGCGATTGTGGCAGGAGCGCTCTTGTATCTGTTGCACATTTCTTTGCCAGCGCCAATCGTGAGCACACTCAGCAGCGTAGGAAATATGATTGGACCTATGGGAATGCTACTGGCCGGCATGGCAATCGCAGAGGTCCCGCTGAAAAAGGTGTTTTGCACACTGCGGAACTACCTCCCTGTTGTGCTTCGTCTGCTGGTGGTTCCTGTAATTGTTCTTTCATTGCTCCGGGTGGTACATGCAGCAGGTTGGATTTCCGATGGCAAGGCAATTTTGATGACGGTTTATCTCTCTGCCATCACACCCTCCTGTGCAACTGTCACTTCCATGGCTCAGCTGTACAATCGTGATGCGGCACATTCAAGCGCACTGTATGTTCTCAGCACGCTTTTGTCAATCTTCACCATGCCGCTGATGATCGGTCTGTTTGAAGTACTGATTTGAAATTTCTCATACAAAAAGCCCCTTCCCGCTGCATTCACAGCCGGAAGGGGCTTTTCTATCGTGTATTCAGTCTGCCGCAGGGTACCCACGGCAATCGTTGGCAGTTGTTATTGCTCAACAGGGGTTGCCTGCTGCCCGCCGGAACCCGACGCACGCAGTAACATTTTGCCAACTACTAATTTCACGCTATTTTGTTGGGAAGATCTCTATTACAGCTCAGCGAAGTACTTAATGGTACGAACCATCTGGCTGGTGTAGGAGTTCTCGTTGTCGTACCAAGAAACGACCTGAACCTGATAGGTGTCGTCGTCGATCTTAGCGACCATGGTCTGGGTGGAATCGAACAGAGAGCCGTAACGCATACCGATGACATCGGAGGAAACGATCTGATCCTCGTTGTAGCCGAAGGACTCAGAAGTAGCAGCCTTCATAGCAGCGTTGATGGACTCCTTGGTGACATCCTTGCCCTTGACGACAGCGACCAGAATGGTGGTGGAGCCGGTGGGGACAGGCACACGCTGAGCAGAGCCGATCAGCTTGCCGTTCAGCTCGGGGATGACCAGACCGATGGCCTTAGCAGCACCGGTGCTGTTGGGGACGATGTTCTGTGCGCCAGCACGAGCACGGCGCAGGTCGCCCTTGCGCTGAGGACCATCCAGAATCATCTGGTCGCCGGTGTAAGCATGAACGGTGGTCATGATGCCGGAGACGATGGGGTAGGTCTTGTTCAGGGTGTCGGCCATAGGAGCCAGGCAGTTGGTGGTGCAGGAAGCAGCAGAGATGACCTGATCTTCCTTGGTCAGGGTCTTCTCGTTGACGGAGTAAACGATGGTCTTCAGGTCGTTGCCTGCGGGAGCAGAGATAACGACCTTCTTAGCGCCAGCCTGAATGTGAGCCATGCTCTTCTCCTTGCTGGTGTAGAAGCCGGTGCACTCCAGAACGACATCGACGTTCAGCTCGCCCCAAGGAGCATCCTTAGCGTCCTTGACAGCGTAGATCTTGATCTCCTTGCCATCGACAATGATGGAATCCTCGGTAGCCTCGACGGTGTGCTTGTTCTCGCCGATCTTGCCGCAGAAGGAGCCCTGAGCGGTATCGTACTTCAGCAGGTGAGCCAGCATCTTGGGGCTGGTCAGGTCGTTGATAGCGACGACCTCGTAACCCTCAGCATCAAACATCTGACGGAAAGCCAGACGGCCAATACGACCAAAACCATTGATAGCAACTCTAACAGCCATGTTAATAGTACCTCCTAAATGTTTCTTACCCTGATTCGGATAATTCACGGTACTCTTATTTTAGACCAAAACGGCAAAAGTTTCAAGTGCCTGCCAAAAAATTAACAAGTCGTTTTCACACTTTTTTGCTTTTGTACTATTTTATCCGGGAATGGTGTGCTGTTTTGAGCAATTCAACCAACCGGCTGCTGATGGGTTTATGCACCCTGTCCAGCACGGCAGCACCGCACGGCGCACAAGCCCCCCAGCACACCCACGCAGCACAGCCCCAGCCGGAACAGCAGCTCCGGTGTCAGGAGGGCGGCGCTGCCGTTTTCTGCCAGAATCTGCACCACACTGGGCACCTCCCAGCACAGGCAGAGCGCGAAGGACGCCAGTGCCCCGGCGCAGAGGGTGCGGCCATCGGAGGTGCCGGGCAGATAGAGCGCCCGGGCCAGCGCCGAGAGGAACACCAGCCCCGCCAGCAGCTGCCAGACCATCGCAGTGGGGGCGACGCGGTGCCAGCTGGAGCTGTTCTCCATGAAGCGGGCCAGCACGCACCAGTAAAAGATGACGCTGCCCAGCACGGCGGGCGTGAGGCTGCGGGTGGGGGCCTTCCAATCCTTCCGCAGCCAGCTCAGCCCCAGCCCGAGCATCCAGAACGCGCACAGCGCCTCCAGCACTGCGCGCAGGAGCATCACCACGCTGCTGTGCATCCAGAGGATGCGCAGCACAGCGGTCTCTCCATAGCAGACCGCTGCCGCCAGTGCCGCGACGCCGGAGGGGATGCACCGCCCCCGCAGCGCATCAGGCTTCGGCTGACTGCCGCGGCCTGCCGCCACAGCGATGCCGACCACCGCAGCCAGCGCCGCATACCGCAGCCAGACCGGACCGGCCACGCAGAGGCCCGTTTCTGCGTCCGTCCAGAACGTCAGGTCGATGCCCCGGAAAATGCCCAGCAGCACACTCAGGATAAGCGAAACCAAGATCAAAGAATTCATCTGTCATCCTCGAATTTTATCCCCTCTGGGGAGAATCTTATAGAATATGATAACGCGCTTTCGGCTGAAATGCAAGGCATTCCTTTCTTGTGCGCTTTTTTGCTGACGTCAGCCGGTAGACTGAGAGTAAAATGTCTGTCCGGGAGGGATGTTCTCAGTGAAAAAAGCCTTTCTGCTCCTCTGTGCCCTGCTCCTCGTGCTGGGCAGCGCTCTGCCGCTGGCGGGCTATCGGCTGGCCCGGGCGGTGCTGGGCCGCAGGGCGGACGTCGCTCCTTTCCCCGCGTCCAGCGCTGCCCCAGCCGCCCCGGAGGCCGCTCCTGCCGCCTACGAGGGCGATGCAGACCTCTTTCTCATCGAGGACAGTACCACCGGCGAAGTGCAGCAGGTGCCGAAGCGGGATTATCTCATCGGGGCAGCGGCGGCCGAGATGCCGCCCTCGTGGCCGGACGAGGCCCTCAAAGCCCAGATCGTTGCAGCCCACAGCTACGCCCTCTACTGCCGCGACCACGCCTCTGCGGCCAACGGCAGCTGGCTCTCCGCCGACCCGGCGCGGCGGCAGGGCTATCTGACCGACGCCGTCCTCCACAGCTACTGGGGCACCGACTACGAGGCTAATTATGCCCGGCTCTCCTCCCTTGTGGATTCCGTCCTCGGCGATGTCCTCTGCTATGACGGCGCGGCGGCAGGAACGAGCTATTTTGCCCTCTCCAACGGCCGCACCGAGGCCAGCGAGAACGTCTGGGGCAGCGCCCTCCCCTATCTCGTCCCGGTGGACAGCAGCACCGACCTGTCCGCCGACAACTACGAGGTCACGCTCACCCTCTCTGCCGCGCAGACGGGGCAGCTCCTTTCGGAAGGGCTGGGCATTGCCGCCGACCCTGCCGCGCCCGGGCAATGGTTCGGCGAACCGACCCTGACGGCCTCTGGCTATGTCGCCTCTCTGCCCGTCTGCGGCCAGACCGTCTCCGGCGCGGCCCTCCGGCGGGCACTGGGTCTGCGGAGCGCCTGCTTCACCCTCCGGTATCAGGACGGCGGCTTCTGCATCACGACGCGGGGCTACGGCCACGGCGTCGGCCTGAGCCAGTGGGGCGCAAAGGCGCTGGCCGAGCAGGGGCAGAGCTATGCAGACATCCTCGCCCACTATTTCCCCGGCACCCAGCTCTGCCGGTGACGCAAAAACAGGGTGGCCGGCAAGTGCTGACCACCCTGTTCTTATTTCGGAAACTTAGCCCAGAAGCCAGCTCCAGATGTTCTTTTTCGTCTCGCCTACGGCCTCAGAGCCAGACTCCACTGCCTCGACAGCTGCCGCTTCGACCTCCTGAACGATCTGGCTCACCTTCGAGCCTGAGGGATCCTGCACCGACCAGTAGACAGCGGTGCTGTTGGCGCTGCCGGACACCGTGAAATCGCTCATGAAGCAGAGGGTCTGCCCATTGGAGTCAGTCAGGACGACCATGTAGGTGTAGCTGCCCTCCGGCAGCTCACCGAAGCGGATCTGACTGTCGAGGTTCTTCAGCGACCAACTGGACACGTTGGGGGCCGCTTCGGCGCTCTGGACGGTCTGGTCGTTGGCGTCAAGGATGACCACCTCGACCTCCGTCAGTACGGCGTTCGAGGCGCTGGCGGCGATGCCGCTCACGCTCATGCCCTTTCCGGTGCGGATGTTGACCGGATAGTGCATCCCTTCCAGACGGAGGCTGTCCGGCGAGGCCGTGACACTATTCTGATCCGAGGTGATGTACCAGTAGCAGGACGCCCCCGCGATGGAGATGCTTGCCGCCGAGATGGGCACGCGGCCCAGCGAAACGCTCCCGGCCGGGTCAGAGCAATAGAAGACGCCGTCGGTGTAATCCGTCAGGAGAACGGCGTGGGGACGGCTGCGGTCATAGAGGACGATGCCCTCGGGGTGCTCGGCCAGCAGCTGGATGAGCGTCTGCTTCTTGGCTTCCGTGCCGGAGGGCAGGGTGGCGTAGCCCACCTGCATGGCATTATAGTTGAAGCTGTGGGCCAGTCCCCCGGACCATGCACTGCCCCGGACGCTGTTCTCGGTCACATCCGTCCAGTCGGTCAGGCCGTCCAGAAAAGCGCGGCGGCGAAGCATCATGGCGGCAGAAGCCAGCGTACAGGTTCCGCCCCGGCTCTGTTTGAAGTAGAAGCCTGCGTCCACATTGAGGTCTACGGCCAGCGCTCCCGGCAGCATCACAGCCATCATCACGAGCGACAGCACAAGGGCCATCAGTTTCTTCCACATCCGGTGCGGCGCACATTCCATGTTTGACTCATCCCTTCAGCTATTATCGCAATTTTCAAAAATAGTGCCTATCAAAATAGCATATTTGCGATATGCAGTTTGCGGATGTTGCTTGTGCATTAAAAACGCAAACTGCTATATTCACTGCTGTAAAGTATAACAGTTTGTTACACTTTTGTAAACCACATGAAGACTTTTTTCTCAAATCTCACACCCTTTGTACACAGTTTCAGAGCAAGGTGCACAATTATCGACTAACTTTTTGGGCTATATCACAAAAAAGCCCCCGCCATCCCGAGGGACAGCAGGGGCAGGAATGGAACGAAATTTCGTTTAGAACAGGCCTGTGATCTTGCCGTCGGCGTCCACATCAATACCCACGGCAGCGGGCTTCTTGGGCAGACCGGGCATGGTCATGATGTTTCCGCAGATGACCACCACGAAACCGGCACCCGCAGCCAGACGCACCTCACGCACCTCCATCGTAAAGCCGGTGGGCGCGCCGGTGAGCTTGGCATTATCGCTGAAGCTGTACTGGGTCTTGGCGATGCAGACGGGCAGATCGCCGTAACCCATCTCCGTCAGCTCAGCCAGCGTCTTGGCGGCAGCAGCGCTGTAGCTCACGCCGTCGGCGCGGTAGATCTTCGTGGCGATGGCGCTGATCTTATCCTTCAGGGGCATCTCCAGCGGGTAGGTGTACTGGACGGAGCAGTCCTCCATGATGTCCAGCACCTTCTCTGCCAGCGCCTTGCCGCCCTCGCCGCCCTTGGCAAAGACCTCGCTCAGGACGCAGGGCACGCCCTGCTCGGCGCAGACCTGCTCGACGTAGGCCTGCTCCTCGGCGGTGTCAGTGGGGAAGGCGTTGATCGCCACCACCACGGGCAGACCGAAGCCGTTCTTCATGTTGTCGATGTGGCGGACGAGATTGGCTGCGCCCTTCTTGACGGCCTCGAGGTTGGGAGCGTTCAAGTCCGCCTTTGCCACACCGCCGTGGCTCTTGAGGGCGCGGAGGGTCGCCACCAGCACGCAGGCGCTGGGTGCGATGCCCGCATAGCGGCACTTGATGTCAAGGAACTTTTCCGCGCCGAGGTCTGCGCCGAAACCAGCCTCGGTGATGACGTAATCGGCCAGCGAGAGGCTGAGCTTGGTGGCCATGACACTGTTGCAGCCGTGGGCGATGTTGGCGAAGGGACCGCCGTGGATGATGGCGGGGTTGTTCTCGAGGGTCTGGACGAGGTTGGGGTCGAGTGCATCCTTCAGCAGGGCGGTCATGGCACCGGCCGCGCCGATCTCCCCGGCGGTGACGGACTTGCCGTCGTAGGTGTAGGCGCAGACGATCTTGGCGAGGCGCTCTTTCAGGTCGGAGATGCTGGTGGCGAGGCAGAAGATGGCCATGACCTCGCTGGCGACGGTGATGTCGAAGCCGTCCTCCCGGGGAGTGCCGTTGACCTTGCCGCCCAGACCGTCCACGATGAAGCGGAGCTGACGGTCGTTCATGTCCATGCAGCGCTTCCAAGTGATGCGGCGGGGGTCGATGTTCAGGGGGTTGCCCTGCTGGATGCTGTTGTCGATCATCGCGGCCAGCAGGTTGTTGGCTGCGCCGATGGCGTGGAGGTCACCGGTGAAGTGGAGGTTGATGTCCTCCATCGGCACCACCTGCGCATAGCCGCCGCCGGCTGCGCCGCCCTTGACGCCAAAAACGGGGCCGAGGGAAGGCTCGCGGAGGCAGAGCATGGTCTTCTTGCCCAGCGCATTCATGGCGTCGGCCAGACCCACGCTGGTGGTCGTCTTGCCCTCGCCTGCGGGGGTGGGGCTGATGGCCGTGACGAGGATCAGCTTGCCCTGCTTCGAGGCCTTATGGATGAGGCGGTGGTTGATCTTGGCCTTGTAACGGCCATAGGGGATCACGTCCTCGTCGGCAAGGCCCAGACCGGCGGCGATCTCTGCGATGGGCTTCATTTTGGCTTCCTGTGCGATCTCGATGTCAGACTTCATGTTCAGCATCCTCCTTGATAACAAAAAAGGCAGCTTTGCGCACCATTACGCAAGGCTGCCCAGACGGTCGGCAAAAAGCTTTTCTTCCCTTCCGCACTGTGGTGCTCCACAAGATCCGTCAGCAGAAGGGTCAGCTAACATCTAAAAGATAACACACCCGCGCAGGGTTTGTCAAGCACAAACGAAAAAAGACGCCCCCGCCTTGCAGCGAGAGCGTCTCTTTGTTCAAGAATCGAAATTCAAGAAGCCAACTTCGGGGAGATTAAATTACTTAACCTCAACCTTAGCGCCGGCATCCTCCAGCTTCTTCTTGATGTCGTCAGCCTCAGCCTTGGAAGCCTTCTCCTTGACAGCCTTGGGAGCGCCGTCAACGATAGCCTTAGCCTCCTTCAGGCCCAGACCGGTGATCTCCTTGACCAGCTTGATGACGCCCATCTTGCCAGCGCCAGCCTCGACCAGGATGACGTCGAACTCGGTCTTCTCTTCCTCAGCGGCAGCAGCAGCGCCAGCAGCAGCGGGAGCAGCAGCAGCAACAGCAGAAACGCCGAACTCCTCGCAGTATGCGTCGATCAGCTCTTTCAGCTCCAGAACGGACAGCTCCTTGACGGAGTCGATGATGGCAGTAATCTTCTCAGAAGCCATAGTAGTAACCCTCCAATATAAATGGTTTGTTGTTTGTTTCAGATGTGTTTTAAGCAGCGGTCATGCAGCCATTAGGCAGCAGGCTCCTCCTGCTTGTCGGCATAAGCCTGCATTGCAACAGCCAGACCAGACAGAGTGCTGGTGAGGGCGCCTGCAAACATGGACAGCATGCCTTCGCGGTTGGGCAGCTTTGCGATGGCGTTGGTCTCGGCAGCGTCCATGACCTTGCCCTCCATGAAGCCTGCCTTCACGACGAACTTCTTGGACTTATCGCCATCCTGATACTTGCACAGGATGCGGGCAGCGGACATGGGGTCCTCCTCGTGAGCAAAAGCGATAGCGGTATCGCCCTTGAACTGCTCAGCCAGGGCCTCCAGAGAAGTGCCCTTGACAGCCAGACGCAGCATGGTGTTCTTCACGACCATGTAATCGACGCCTGCCTCACGCAGCTCCTTACGGAGCTTGGTGTCGTTCTCGACGTTGATGCCGCCGTAAGCGACGACGCAGCCGGAAACCGCACTCTCAAACTTTGCCTTCAGATCAGCGACGTAAGCCTGCTTCTCAGAAAGAATCTTTGCACTGGGCATTCGGTTTCACCTCGTTTCAAAAACTTATATCGAAAGCTGGTGAGCAACGAAAAAAGCCTCTTTCCCGCACTCGGCCGAGAAAGAGGCATAAAGCAACTTTACGCACGTTTCTCGGCAGGCGGCATAGCCTTACGCTGGACTCCAGCACCTGCTGTCTCAAAAACAGCATGATTATTTTACCGCAAACGTGCGGAGTTGTCAAGTACTTTTTTGAATTTTTTCAAAAAAGTACTCTTGATCCAAAAATCAGACGCCGTACTTCAGGGTGTTGAGACGGATGCCAGGGCCCATGGTGGTAGCGATGGTAGCGCTCTTGAAGTAAGTGCCCTTTGCAGCGGCGGGCTTAGCCTTTGCAATGGCGCTCATGACGGTATCCAGGTTGGTGTACAGCTTCTCTGCACCGAAGGAAGCCTTGCCCACGGGGACATGGATGATGTTCTGCTTGTCCAGACGGTACTCGATCTTACCAGCCTTGGCCTCGGTGACTGCCTTGCCCAGATCGGGAGCGACAGTACCAGCCTTGGGGTTGGGCATCAGGCCGCGGGGGCCCAGCACCTTACCGAGACGGCCGACGCGGCCCATCATGTCGGGGGTGGTGACGACAACGTCGAAGTCCATGAAGCCGCCGGCGATCTTTGCGATCAGCTCATCATCACCGACAATATCAGCGCCGGCTGCCTCAGCAGCAGCGGCAGCAGCGCCCTTTGCGATGGCGCAGACGCGGACGGTCTTGCCGGTGCCGTTGGGCAGGACGACAGCGCCGCGGACCTGCTGGTCAGCGTGGCGGCCATCGACGCCCAGACGGACGTGCAGCTCGACGGTCTCGTCGAACTTGGCAGAAGCGGTCTTGCAAGCCAGCTCCAGAGCCTCGTTCACATCGTACATTTTAGTAGAATCGACCAGCTTTGCAGCGTCGACATAGTGCTTGCCATGTTTCATTGTATATCCTCCTGTGTGGTCATGCGGGCAGTGTTATGCCCTCCCACTGTTTATGTCTCAGCCCTCGACAGTGATGCCCATGGAACGGCAGGTGCCGCGGACCATGCTGCATGCAGCTTCCAGAGAAGCAGCGTTCAGGTCGGGCATCTTGGTCTTGGCGATCTCTTCCACCTGAGCGGCGGTCAGAGTAGCGACCTTTTCCTTGTTGGGCTTGCCGGAAGCGGTGTTGATGCCAGCGGCCTTCTTGATCAGAACAGCTGCCGGAGGAGTCTTGGTGATGAAGCTGAAGGAGCGGTCAGCGTAGACGGTGATGACGACGGGGATGACATAACCCATCTGGTTCTTGGTACGCTCGTTGAACTCCTTGGTGAAGGCCATGATGTTGACGCCCTTCTGACCCAGAGCAGGGCCAACAGGGGGAGCCGGAGTCGCCTTGCCGGCCTCGATCTGCAGCTTAATGTAGCCAGTAACTTTCTGTGCCATAGTAAATGCACCTCCAAAAATCTGTGGTGAGTTGCGGCGCGGTGTCTCCGCGCCTCCCACGAGCGCGCACCCGATGTGCACGCTCTATAAGAACCGCACTGCGGTCTTACCTTGGTAGAACGGTCTGTGCCGGTTGGTTACGGCAGCTCGACCTGCGCGATGTCCACCTCTGCGGGCGTCTCGCGGCCGAACATATTGACCTTGAGCTTGACTTTGAAGCTCTCGGTATCGATCCCCTCCACAAGGCCCATAAAGCCTTCCAGAGGGCCGGCGGTGATCTGCACGGTATCGCCGACTTTGAAATCGACGGTCAGCGGAGCCGCCTTCTCGACGCCCATCTTCTCCACTTCCTCAGCGGTCAGGGGGACAGGCTTCGAGGCAGGGCCGACGAAACCGGTGCAGCCGCGCGTGTTGCGCACGACATACCAAGTGTCGTCGTTCATGACCATCTTGACCAGAACGTAGCCGGGGAACAGCTTGTGCTCCACCATACGCTCCTTGCCGTCCTTGATCTCGGGGACCATCTCGGTCGGGACCTTGATGTCGCAGATCAGATCCTGCAGGCGGCGGTTCTCCACCATAGTCTGTAAGTCCGTTGCCACTTTGTTTTCGTAGCCGGAATAGGTATGCACGACATACCAAAGAGCCTCATTGGACTGCTCTTCCATTCTGGTTGACCCTCCGTTTCAAGATGATTCAAGCGCCGATGATAAGGCCCAGAATACCGCCGAAGACGGCATCCAGTGCGATCATCACGACGGCTGCGATCGCCACAGTCACGAGCACCACGACGGTGTTGGTCTTGATGTCCGCCTTAGACGGCCACACGACCTTTTTCAGCTCGCTCTTCGTGTCGCGGAAGAACTTTGCCGCATTTGCGGCAAAACCCTTCACGGCGGCCTTCATTCTGGCCACAAAGCCCGGCTTTTTCTCGGTTTTGTCTGCCATGATGTTGTCCGCCTTTCTTACTTGGTTTCGCGATGAACGGTGTGCTTCTTGCAGAAGCGGCAGTACTTCTTCATCTCGAGACGATCGGGGTTGTTCTTCTTGTTCTTCGTGGTGTTGTAGTTGCGCTGCTTGCACTCGGTGCAGGCCAGAGTGATTTTAACGGTCATTTGTTGACACCTCCATTATAACGGTTGTTTTGAACCTCCCTCGGCTTGCGGGTGTGCCCTCTAAACAGGCGCACTTAATAACCCCGCAAAAGAGGTGTTATCATTGTATCACGTCTTTTTCCATTCGTCAAGCGGAAATCCTGCGTTTTTTCTGGTTTTTTGCTTTTTCTTTCTCCCGGCCTGTCTGTGCGGCGGCGCTTGCATCCCGGACATAAATATTATATAATAAGTGTATCTATGGATATAGACTAAATTTTGGGCCTGTCTGCCGGGTGCAGCGGCCCTGAGATCAGGAGAGATCGATTATGTTATCCGATTCTGAACATAAAAAGTGCGTCGTCGTCCTGTTCGGCGGGATGTCCAGTGAGCACGAGGTCAGCCGCGTGTCCGCCGGTACCTTCGTGGACCAGCTCGACCGCCAGCGCTACGAGCTGCTGACCATCGGCATCACGAAAGATGGCCGCTGGCTCTACACCGAAGCCACCTCGGCCCAGATGGCCGACGGCAGCTGGGAAGAGCTGCCGGGCAATATGCCCTGCGTGGTCAGTCCCGACCGCGCCGACCACGGCCTCATCCTCTTCACCCCCGCCGGGCAGGTGGAGAAGGTCCGCGCCGATGTGGTCATCCCCGTCCTCCACGGCCTGTGGGGCGAGGACGGCACCGTGCAGGGCCTGCTGGAGCTGGCCGGCATCCCCTACGTCGGCTGCGGCGTTCTGGCCAGCGCCGTCTGCATGGACAAGGCAGTGGCCAACGCTATGTTCGACGCTTCCGGCATCCCCCACACCAAGTGGCTCTCCGCCACCCGCTGGGAGATCGAGTGCGACCCCGAGGGCGTCTGTGACGGCGTCATCGCCAAGCTGGGCTGGCCCATCTTCGTCAAGCCCGCCAACGCCGGTTCCAGCGTGGGCATCACCAAGGCCCACGACCGCACTGAGCTGAAGGAGGCCATCCGTCTGGCTCTGGCAAACGACCGCAAGGTGGTCTTTGAGGCCTTCGTGGACGGCCACGAGGTGGAGTGCGCCGTCATCGGCTCCGACCCCGCCGTCTCCACCCGCCCGGGCGAAATTCTGGCAGGCGCGGAATTCTACACCTACGACGATAAGTACAAGAACGGCGTCAGTCAGGTGGTCATCCCGGCAAAGCTGCCCGAAGAAAAGCTGGATGAGGTGAAGACCTACGCCGCCATGGCCTACACCGCACTGGGCTGCGAGGGTCTGGCCCGCTGTGACTTCTTCGTAGAGAAGAACACCGGCCGCGTCCTCATCAACGAGATCAACACCCTCCCCGGCTTTACCCCCATCAGTATGTATCCCAAGCTGATGGAGCACGAGGGCATCCCCGTGCCTGCCCTCATCGACCGCCTCATCGCTCTGGCTCTGGAAAGGACGGAAAAGCAGCATGGATAACCGTCCCATCGGCGTATTCGACAGCGGCCTTGGCGGGCTGACCGGCGTGCGGGAGCTGCGCAAGCGCCTCCCCCACGAGAACATCGTCTATTTCGGCGATACCGGCCGCGTCCCCTACGGCAGCCGCAGCCCTGAGACTATTTTGCAGTATGCCCGGCAGGACATCGCCTTCCTGCTGTCGAAGGATGTGAAGTGCATCATGGCCGCCTGCGGCACGGTGTCCAGCATCTACCCCGCCGCCGAGGCCGCGAAGCTCCCCGTCCCCTATCTGGGCGTCGTGGACGCCGCCGCCCGGGAGGCCGCCTTCGTCACCCGCAACCGCCGCATCGGCGTCATCGGCACGGCGGCCACCATCCGTTCCCGCAGCTATGAGACCCTGCTGCGGAAGCTCATCCCCGGCGTGGAGATCACCGCCCGTCCCTGTCCCCTCTTCGTCCCCCTCGTGGAGGCCGGTTATGTGGACCACAGTGCCCTCGACAAGCAGCAGGTGACCCGTCTGGTCATCGCGCAGTATCTGGCCGAGGTGCGGGAGGCCGGGGTGGACACCCTCATCCTCGGCTGCACCCACTATCCCCTACTCAAGGAGATGATCGGCTGGTACATGGGCAAGAACGTCACCCTCGTGGACCCGGCCCAGACCGCCGCCCATCATCTGGAACGGACGCTCAGCGAGCACGGCCTGAAGGGAGACCATGAAAAGGGCGAGGCCCATTTCTACGTCAGCGACGTGCCCGACAGCTTCGCCCAGACCGCCGACCTTTTCCTCGGGGAGTACAAGGGCGGACTCATCGATCAGGTCGCCATTGAAAAATACTGATAAGGACACAAAACTGTGAGCAGATCACCCATTGAAAATTACATCATCCGCATCAAAAGCTCCATCGACCAGTTCGACAACGAGGGCGTCATCCGCGAGGAGGACCGCGACCATATCGAGCTGATGACCCGGGGCAGCTTTACCAAAAAGAACGGCAGCTACTACATCTCCTACAAAGAGACACAGACCATCGGCTTCGAGGGCTGCACCACCACCATCAAGATCGCCGAGGACGGCAGCCGAGTGGCTCTTCTCCGCTTCGGGCGGGCCAACAGCCAGCTCCTCATCGAGCGCGACCGCCGCAACCTCTGCCACTATGAGACGGAGGTCGGCTCTCTGACGCTGGGCGTCACCGGCGACGGCATCGACTGTCAGCTGACCGAAAAAGGCGGCAGCGCCTCTTTCAGCTACCTGCTGGACGCCGACGATGCCCGCATCGTCAGCCGCAACACTCTGGAAATGACGGTACAGCACGTCAACTAAGGATATGCACCTCAAATGAAAGGAATCATACCAATGACCGACTTTGAAAAGACCTACCAGAACTACAACCCCCGGCAGACCGCGCTGGACGAGGCCCGTGCCCTGCTGACTGCCGCCGCCAAGGCCGCAATGGCCGACGGTGCTCTGCCCGAGGCTGAGCTGCCCACCTTCATCGTGGAGATCCCCGCCGACGTCAAGAACGGCGACATCGCTTCCAACATCGCCATGGCCGGTGCACGCACCTGGCGCAAGGCCCCCAAGATGATCGCCGACGCCCTCATCGCCCACCTGCCCGACCTGACCGGCGGCGTCTTCGCCAAGGTCGAGGTGGCCGGCCCCGGCTTCATCAACCTCTTCCTTGCTCCCTCCTTCTGGGCCGGCGTCGTGCTGGGTGCCTGCGCAAACAAGGAGTATGGCCGCACCGACCACGGCAAGGGCGCAAAGTACAATGTGGAGTTCGTCTCTGCCAACCCCACCGGCCCCATGCACATGGGCAACGCCCGCGGCGGCGCTCTGGGCGACTGTCTGGCCGCTGTCCTCGACTGGTCGGGCTACGACGTGACCCGCGAATTCTATATCAATGACGCGGGCAACCAGATCCAGAAGTTCGGCAAGAGCCTCGCCGTCCGCTATCTCCAGCAGTACTGCGGCGAGGAGGCCTATCCCCTGCCCGCTGAGTGCTATCAGGGCGGTGACATCAAGGTTCTGGCCGGTGAGTTTGCCGAGCAGAACGGTGACAAGTACGTCGCTGCCTGCAAGGGGATGGACGAGGAGACCCTCTTTGAGAGCGAGGCCTTCGCCGCCCTCAAGGACGCCCTCGTGGCCTACGCCCTGCCCAAGAACATCGCTGCCCTCAAGCGCGACCTCGGCAAGTACCGCATCGACTACGACGTCTGGTTCCACGAGAGCACCCTCCACGAGTCCGGCGCTGTGCTGGCCGTGGTGGACAAGCTGCTGGAGCTGGGGGCCTGCTATAAGGCCGAGGACGGCGCTGTGATGTACCGCAGCGCCCAGTACGCCGCCAAGTACGGCACCGTCAACAAGAAGAAGACCGACGACGGCACCGAGGAGGAGGCCAAGGACGAGGTCCTCGTCCGCGCCAACGGCATCCCCACCTACTTTGCCGCCGACATCGCCTACCACTACAACAAGCTGGCCACCCGCGGCTTTGCCAAGGCCATCGACGTCTGGGGTGCAGACCACCATGGCCATGTCGCCCGCATGAAGGGCGCTATGGACGCCATCGGCCTCCACGGCGAGGACCTCGACGTCGTCCTGATGCAGATGGTCAACCTGATGCGGGACGGCCAGCCCGTCCGTATGTCCAAGCGCACCGGCAATGCCATCACCCTGACCGACCTGCTGGAAGAGGTGCCCATCGACAGCGCCCGTTTCCTGTTCAATATGCACGACGCCGGCAGCGGCATCGACTTCGACCTCGATCAGGCCGTCAAGACCGACAACGACAACCCGGTCTACTACGTCCAGTACGCACACGCCCGCATCTGCTCCATCCTCAAGAAGATGGAGAGCGAGGGCGTGGCCTTCGCAGGCGCGGAGCAGATCGATGCCACCCTGCTGACCGAGCCGTCTGAGATGGACCTCATCCGGATGCTGGCCGCCTACCCGCAGGAGATCGTCATGGCCGCCGAGAAGTACGACCCCAGCCGCATCAACCGCTTCGTCATCGACCTCGCCAGCGCCTTCCACCGCTTCTACGGCAGCTGCCGCATTCAGGGCGCAGACCCCGCCGTCCAGCAGGCCCGTCTGGCCCTCTGCATCGGCGTCAAGAATGTCATCTTCAACGCACTGACCATGTTCAAGATCAATGTCCCTGAGAAGATGTAAGCCGCCTCTCCGTACCTTATAAGATAAGCAAAGCGCCCCCGGAGCTTGAAAAAGTTCCGGGGGCGCTTTTTGGCTTGTGTTTTCCGAAACGGCGGCGGAGCTTACTCCTCCGTCACCTCAAAGTCCAGCGGCTTGCCGCAGTTGGGGCAGACAGGCTCGCCATCCAGCAGGGCTTCCTCGTCCACAACGGAGGTCGCGCCGCAGGCGGGGCAGGTCACTTCGTACTGCACCGGACCGTCCTGCTCGGCTGCTTCGTCGTCCTCGGGGTCTTCCAGTGCGACCTCAAAGGCCACCTTGCAGCTGGGGCAGATGGCTTCGCCGACGTCGAGGTCATCCTCGCTCACATAGACGGTCTTGCCGCAGGCCGGGCAGGCCACTTCGTAGTAAGGCTCACCTGCCACATCCGCGTTGTCGTCGGCCTCGGTCTCGTCATCGGCGTCATCCTCTTCTTCCTCGTCCTCGGCGTCGTCCTCTTCGTACAGGTCTGCTTCAAGGTCTTCCAGCTCTTCGCTCAGGTCGTTGATCTGGTCGTAGGCATGGGTGACATCCTCGTCGATGCTGTCCACAGCCTCGGCCATCTCGCTCAGCAGCTCGCTCATAGCCTTGATGACCTTGCCCTCTTTGGTGCTCTCATCAATGCCAAGGCCATCGATCAGGCCCTTCAGGTATGCAGCTTTTTCCTTCATAGGGAATACCTCCTATCGCAAAACAGCATTTTATGAAAAAACCGGGCAAACGGTCGCCCGCTGCCCGGTCTTATCGATAACGTATCAGACGCGCTCCATATACTCGCCCGTGCGGGTATCGATGCGGATGTGGTCGCCCTCGTTGATAAACAGGGGGACGCGGATCTCAGCACCGGTCTCGACGGTAGCGGGCTTCAGGGTGTTGGTGGCAGTGTTGCCCTTGACGCCCGGCTCGGTCTGGGTGACTTCCAGCTCGATGAAGTTGGGGATCTCAACGCTGAAGACCTTGCCCTTGTAGCTCAGCAGCTTGCACAGCTCGTTCTCCTTGCAGAACTTGAAGTTATCGGGCACATCGCTTGCGTTGACGGGGATGTCATCGTAAGTCTCGTTGTCCATGAAGTGGTACAGGTCACCATCCTCATAGCTGTAGGTCACGTCCTTGCGCTCGATGAAAGCCTGCGGGAACTTAGCGGTCGGGTTGTAGCTGGTCTCGACCACAGAGCCGGTGATGACGTTCTTGGTCTTGGTGCGGACAAAGGCAGCGCCCTTGCCGGGCTTGACGTGCTGGAACTCGACGACCTGAAGAACCTGGCCGTCCTGCTCAAAGGTCACGCCATTGCGAAACTCGCCTGCAGAAATCATAGGAATTCCTCCATTAGTTTAATGTCTCAGATGCATTACGCATATCTCTATTTATTTTACCCAATCCCGCGCCGTTTGGCAAGGGGTTTCGGCAAAAAAGACGATGAAAATGACAAAAAGTGTGGGATAAAGCCGTTGAAGGCTCTCCCTTTGGGAGAGCTGGCGCGAAGCGCCTGAGAGGGCAAGGATGTTGACAGGGACTTATCCACGCTGCGACAGCATCGCTCTGACCAAGGCTTTTGCCCATCGGTGTGCGGCGGCTCTATCGCACCGGGCTTGCCCTCTCCGTCACCTGCGGTGCCACCTCTCCCAAAGGGAGAGGCTTTTATACAGGGTCACTTTGCAGCTTCCTCGTACATCCTCTTCATCGCCTGCGCATCCTCGGCCTGCGTGCCGGCGCTCTCGCAGATGATGACCGGTGCGAGCCTGCGCTCGGCCAGCAGCTCCATCAGGGGCTGCGGCTCAGGGCCGAACTGAGTCTGCGCAAAGGTCCAGTGGCGTTTCTCGCCCCCGGCGGAGAACTCGATGCGGGAGAAGTGGACGTGGAAGCGCTGGGCACGCTCATCTCCCAGTGCCTCACCCAGATGGTCGAGGAGGACGGCGTAGTCCGCCTTGGACTGGATGCCGCCCAGCGTCCGGGCGTTCAGGTGGCCGAAGTCGATGCAGGGCGTGATGCGCTCATCCACCCCGCAGAGGGCCAGCACCTCGTCCAGCGTGCCCAGCTGGCCGATCTTCCCCATGGTCTCGGGGCAGAGGGTCATATCGCCGTAGCCCGCTTCATCCAGCGCTTCCACAGCCCGGCGCATGGTGTCCAGCGCCTTTTCGAGGGCAGCTTCCCGGCTCTGTCTGCCGCAGCTGCCCGAGTGGAAGATGATCCGCCTGCCGCCCAGCGCCCGGCAGACCTCGGCGCTCTGGAGGAGGTAGCGGACGCTGTTCAGCCGCTTTTCTTCCTCAAGGCTGGACATACTGATATAATAAGGTGCGTGGACGCTGAACAGAATGCCCCGCTCTGCGGCGTCTGCGGCCATCCTCCGGGCCTTATCCACCCCGAGGCGGACGCCGTGGCCGCACTGGTACTCAAAAGCGTCCAGCCCCATCTCTGCCGTGTAGGCGGGGATGTCGAGGCTGGTCTTGTAGCCCTTGGCCTCGAAGCTGTCGCTGGTACCGGCGGTGCCGAACCGTATTTTCCAATCACACTCGCTCACAGCGTCTTCCCTCCCCGGTCGTAATACTCCTGCCAGTGGCGCTTTTCCCACTTGCGCTTGAGCACCACCTGTGCGCCGAGGTCAGGGCCGCGGGGAATGACCATCAGCCCCGGGATGCCGTAGAGGGCCGCCGCCATCCGGTCGGCGTAGAGCTGGTCGCCCACCATCGCCATCTCCCGGCGCTTCACGCCCATCCGGCGGCGGGCCGCCATCAGGGCGAAGGGCAGGGGCTTTGCCGAGCGATAGAGATAGGCCAGCCCCAGCTTCTGGGCGAAGGGGCGGACCCGCTTCTCTGCGCCGTTGGAGACGATGGTAAGGCCGATGCCGGCCTCCCGCATCCGGGTCAGCCACCCGGCCACCTCGTCGGGCAGCTCCTGACTGCGGTCGGCGGTGAGGGTGTTGTCGATGTCCAGCACAAGGGCGCGGATTCCCTTTTCTGCCAGAAACTCCGGGGTGATGTGGGTGACATCCTTAAACACATATTCGGGCGTGATCAGCATAACGGCTTTCCCTTTCTCTGCTCTCTGCCGTAAATGAAAATAGAGGAGCCTGAAGTTCAGGCTCCTCTACATCGGCGTTAGCAACGCGTTTGAAATCTAAAGCAACAATGCGATTCCAAGCAGTTAATTACTTGAACTTACGCTTGCGGGCTGCTTCGGACTTCTTCTTGCGCTTAACAGACGGCTTCTCGTAAGCCTCGCGCTTACGGACCTCTGCGAGCACACCGCTGCGGGCAGTGCTACGCTTGAAGCGACGCAGTGCGCTCTCCAGCGACTCGCCCTCTTTAACACGAATTTCCGACATCTTATTCCCTCCCTTGGACCGTGAGGCAGGAATTTCGTTGTTACATGGTAACTAACAGTAGACAGTATAGCGCATTTTCATGCGTTCGTCAACCTTTTTCAGAAAGTTTTTTTGAAAAAACTTTAGCCCTTGACTGCCAGATTGACCAGACGGCCCTTGACGTAGATCTCCTTCACCACAGTCTTGCCAGCCAGAGCCTCGGCGACGGCCGGGTCAGCCTTTGCGGCAGCGATGGCGTCCTCAGAGGTGATGTCTGCGGCCACCTTCAGACGGGCCTTGACCTTGCCGTTGACCTGCACGGCAATCTCCACGGTGGATTCAACGCACTTGGCCTCCTCATACTTGGGCCAAGGATAGTAAGCCAGCTGCTCGTCGTGGCTGTGGCCCAGCTTCTCCCACAGCTCCTCGGTCATATGGGGAGCGAAGGGGTTCAGCAGCTGGACGACGGTCTCGAACTCAGCCTTGGTCGCGCCGCCGTTGTCGTACAGGGCGTTCACCAGCGTCATCAGCTGGGCGATGGCGGTGTTCATCTTCAGGCCCTCGATGTCCGCGCCCACCTTCTTGATGGTCTGGTGCATCAGGGTCTCGATCTGAGGACGGTAGCCCTCGCCCTCCACCAGCTTGTCGGACAGTGCCCACACGCGGTCGAGGAAGCGGTTGCAGCCTGCGATGGCCGAGGTCTGCCACGGTGCAGCCTGCTCGAAGTCGCCCATGAACATCTCATACAGACGCATGGTGTCGGCACCGTAGGTATCCACCACCTCATCGGGGTTGATGACGTTGCCCAGAGACTTGGACATCTTGACGATGGGGTGGCGGGCCATCTCGCCGTACTTCTCCTCCAGAGCCTTCTCGGCGGCCTTCTGGCTGCCGTACTCCTTCAGCAGCTTCTCCTGCTCCTCAGCGGGCAGGTTGACGAAGCTGTGGGGGTTCAGACCGAGGATCATGCCGTGGGCCGTGCGCTTCTGATAAGGCTCTGCGGTGGGCACGACGCCGATATCGTAGAGGAACTTATGCCAGAAGCGGCTGTAGAGCAGATGCAGGGTGGTGTGCTCCATGCCGCCGTTATACCAGTCCACCGGAGACCAGTATTCCAGCGCCTCCTTGGAAGCGATGGCGTCCTTGCAGTGGGGATCCATATAGCGCAGGAAATACCAGGAGGAACCGGCCCACTGCGGCATGGTGTCGGTCTCGCGGGTGGCAGGGCCGCCGCAGCAGGGGCAGGTGGTCTTGACCCAGTCGGTATGACGGGCCAGCGGAGATTCGCCATCGGGGCCCGGCTCAAAGTCGGTGATGTCGGGCAGGGTCAGAGGCAGGCTGCTCTCGGGCAGGGGCTGCCAGCCGCACTTCTCGCACTTGACCATCGGGATCGGCTCGCCCCAGTAGCGCTGACGGCTGAAGACCCAGTCGCGGAGCTTGTAGTTGACCTTATCCTGCCCTTTGCCGTTGGCTTCCAGCCACTCGATCATCTTTTTCTTGGCGTCGGTGACAGACAGGCCATCGAGGAAGCCGGAGTTGACCAGCGTACCGGTGGCTACATCGGTGAAGGCCGCCTCGTCGAGGTTAGAGGGGGTGTTGCCCTTGACGACCTCGATGATGGGCAGGCCGAACTTCTTGGCGAACTCCCAGTCACGGGTGTCGTGGGCAGGCACGGCCATGATGGCGCCGGTGCCGTAGGTGGACAGGACGTAGTCGGAGATGAAGATGGGGATCTCCTTGTCGTTGACGGGGTTGATGCCCATGACGCCGTCCAGACGGACGCCGGTCTTCTCCTTGTTCAGCTCGCTGCGCTCAAAGTCGCTCTTGCGGGCCGCCTCGGCCTGATAGGCTTTGACTGCGTCGGCGTTCTTGAGGATGCCCTTTTCCAGCCACTCCTTGACGATGGCGTGCTCGGGAGAGACGACCATGTAGGTCGCACCGAACAGGGTATCGCAGCGGGTGGTGTAGACTGTGAGGGTATCGCCTGCAGTGGTGCCGAAGTTGACCTCTGCGCCGTGGCTGCGGCCGATCCAGTTCTTCTGCTGGGTGGCGACGCGCTCGATGTAATCCAGACCATCCAGACCGTCGATGAGCTTATCGGCATAGGCGGTGATCTTCAGCATCCACTGGCTCTTGACGCGGTGGACGACCTCGCTGCCGCAGCGCTCGCAGACGCCGTTGACGACCTCTTCGTTCGCCAGCACGCACTTGCAGCCGGTGCACCAGTTGACGTTCATTTCCTTCTTGTAGGCCAGACCCTTCTTGTACAGCTGCAGGAAGATCCACTGGGTCCACTTATAGTACTCGGGGTCGGTGGTGTTGATCTCACGGTCCCAGTCGAAGGAGAAGCCCAGAGCCTTCAGCTGCTGGCGGAAGTGGTCCACATTGTTCTTGGTGACGATGGCCGGGTGGATGTGGTTCTTCATGGCGAAGTTCTCGGTGGGCAGACCAAAAGCGTCCCAGCCCATCGGGTAGAGCACGTTGTAGCCGTTCTGGCGGCGCTTGCGGCTCACGACATCCAGCGCAGTGTAGCTGCGGGGATGGCCGACGTGCAGACCCGCACCCGAGGGGTACGGGAACTCCACCAGTGCATAGAACTTGGGCTTGGCGTGGTCGATCTCAACGTGGAAGGTCTTTTCGTCCTCCCACACCTTCTGCCACTTGGCCTCCACGGCCTTGTAATCATACTTCATTTTTGTAATCAGCTCCAGACTTTCTTTGCTACAAAATATTCAGGCGGCTTGCCCTCTCAGGCCGCTTCGCGTCCAGCTCCCCCAAAGGGGGAGCCAGAAGCCTCTCCCTTTGGGAGAGGTGGCAGCGCGCAGCGCTGACGGAGAGGGCAAGGCCGTTCTCCTTACAGACTGTTATCCGGGGTCAGATACTCCGAGATGTCGATGGGTTCGCCGTCGGCCCACAGGTGCTCGAGGTCGTAGTAGGTGCGGGTGTTGGGCACGAAGACATGGACGATGACGCTGGAATAGTCCAGCAGCACCCAGTTCTTGGAGTCGAAGCCCTCGGTGGTGTGCGGCTCGATGCCGCTCTGGGAAAGCTCGTACTCCACCTCATCGGCCAGAGAGCCGACCTGCGTGGTGGACGTACCGGAAGCGATGACGAAGTAGTCGGTGAGGACAGTCAGGCTGTCCACCTTGAGCACCCGCACGTCCTGCGCCTTCTTCTTGTCGAGGATCTTTGCGATCTCAATGGCAAGAGTCTTGCTGTCGATGTTCTTATCCATAGATATTTCTCCTTATCATTGTCCGACCGGCTGACCGTCGGTGGTGGTCGCGCCTGCCACATCGGTGTCGCCGCTGAGGATGGCGTCGTCCGACTCCTTATCCAGCTGGCCCACGAACTGGACGTTGGCGCTGGTGGAGGCGGTGCCGTGGGGCCAGCTGTCCGTCACGAGGTTCAGCTCGTCGGCACTCACCGGGCCGGTATAATTGCGGAAATAGGTGTTGAGCAGCTCTGCGATGGAACCGGCGTCCGGCACCACACAGGAGTAGCCGTCAAAGCTCTCGGTCGCGCCCACATTGGGCACGCCCATGAAAACAGGGGTCTGCGCCAGCATGATGTTGGCGCTGTCGATGCGGGTGAAGGACACCAGCATCTTGGCGATGGTGGTCAGATCCATATCCGTGTGGATATAGTTGTTGAAGACCAGCGGCAGCTGGTTGAGCACGTCAGTGATGCCCATGCTGCGCACCCGCTTGAACAGGCCGGCGTAGAAGTAGCGCTGCATATTCAGGCGGTCGATGTCCGAGTTGGAGTAGCCCTGACCGTGGCGGCAGCGGACGAAGAACTCCGCCGATGTGCCATCCAGATTGCGGTAGCCCTTCTTGAGAGCGCTGCCTGCAAAGGACATATCGTGGGGGATATAGACCTCGATGCCGCCGAAGTTGTCCACCATCTCCACCAGCGCCTGCATATCCACCGTCACATAGTAGTCGATGGGCAGCTTGTACTGGTCATAGATGACCTCAGCCAGCGCGGCGATGCTGCCGCCGTTGGACAGGGCCACGGAGTTGATCTGATAGTTGGTGGCGGCGTAGGTCTTGCCGTTCGAAAGGGCGACCTTGCGGCTCTTGGCGGTCACGAGACTGTTGCGGGGGATCTGCAACATCCGCAGCGCACCGCCCTTGATGTCGAACTGGCAGTAGAGGATCATGTCCGTCATGCCATCGTTGGAGGTGGGGTCGTTGGAGTAGTTGCGGCCCTCCTCGTAGTCGATGCCGCAGACGAGGATGTTCACCACATCGCCCTTGTATTCCTCGAGGGTCTGGATCTCCTCGATGATGGAGGGAGCATCCTCCTCCGGGCGGATATTCTCCTCCACCCGGTTCACCATGCTGGCGGCATACACCACCACGCCTGAGATGACGGCCAGCACCGCCAGCGTCACGACCAGCGGGAGCCAGAGCGGGGTCTTTTTCTTCTTTTTGCGGCGGCGGGGCGGCTCGCTTCTGCCTGCGGGAGACGGGGCACGGGGCGGCTTTGCGCCGCCGCCTGCGCCTGCGCCTGCGCGGCGCAGCGGCTCTGCGGGTCCTTCCTCTGCAAAGAAGTCCGGCTGGGCAGGCTGCACAGGCCGGGACGCGGAGGCTTTTTCGGCCCGCTGTTCCGTCGGGCGGTTGAGTGAACGGTCTGTCTTGATATGACGCGGATTCTGACTCATTCCATCTTATTCCTTCCAAGCGTTTTAGGGAGCAGGCCGGCCGTCGGCCAAAGCTCCTGTGCTCTTTTTAGTATACCATTCTTCCCCACGATTCGCAATCAGCATTCTTTTTTCTGATGGTTCAGGATGTCCTCGTAGGCAGCAGCGGATTCAGGGTCCAGCGGCTTGCCCTGCGAGAGGACGAAATCGTTGGTCTGCCGGAGGGCCGCCAGCATGGCAGCGTCGAGGTCCTTCAGCTCCAGCTTCCGCAGCTTTCCCACGCCGGGCCAGTCCCGCTCCTTGCTGGTCATGTCGGCCAGATAGACCACCTTATCCAGCTTGGACATCCCCGCCTTGCCCGCCGTGTGGCAGGCGATGGCGGAGAGGATGGCTTCGTCCTCCACGCCCCACTGGGTGCGGGCGAGGATGGCGGCACAGATGCCGTGCCAGACCGGGGTAGGCCGGGCCTCTCCGCCCTCGGCGTACTGGGGATACTGGCGCATCAGCGCACGCATCTCGTCTTTGGAGATCTCTTTCGCAGCGTCATGGAGCAGCGCAGCCAGCGCGGCCCTGTCCTTATCCACGCCGTGGCGCTTGGCCAGCTTGACGGCCATCTTTTTCACATTCAGGGTGTGCTCGTAGCGCTTGTCACTCAACCGGCTGCGCACAAGCTCTTTTGCCTGTTTCTGGTTCATTTGTGACTTCTTCTCCTTTGGTGTAAAGCCCCTCGCGCCGGATGACCCGGCGCACCGAGGCCGGAAGCTCTTTTTCGCATTCCTCTCCGGCCGCGAGCCGGGCGCGGAGGGCGCTGGATGCCATGGGCAGAGCTTCCACCGGCGCGAACAGGATGCGGCTCCCGCTTTCGTCCAGCTGGCGGGCCTTTGCGTGGAGCGCCGGGTCGTCGCCGACGTTCCGGCTCGTGACCACCAGACGGGCCAGCTTCAGGATGTCCTCCCAGCGGCACCACCCGTCGAAGCTGAGCAGCATATCGCTGCCGATGGCCAGATACAGCTCATCGCCGGGGTTCTCCCGGGCCAGCTTTTCCAGCGTGAGTACGCTGTAATTTTTCCTGCCCAGCGCGGCCTGCTCCACCTCCCAGCCGCTGACTTCGAGGCCGAAGCCCAGCTCCCGGGCCAGCGCGGCGAAACACCCGCACATCTCCACCCGGAGCGGGCCGGAGGCGGTCGTGCCCTGCTTGAAGGGCGAGACGCCCGCCGGCATGACCACCACGCGGTCGGGCCTTACCCGGGCGGCGGCGGCGCGGAGGTTGTTCATATGGCCGTAGTGAGGGGGGTCGAAGGAGCCGCCGTAAAGCAGGACCCGCATTACTTCAGCAGGTCGGCGTAGGCGCTGTCCTTCTTTTTCTGGAGGTAGAGCACGAACTTGGAGCCGATGACCTGCACACAGTCGGCGCCGGTAGCCTCCGCCAGCTTGACGGAAGCCTCACGGGCGTTGTACATGCTGCTCTCCAGCACCTTCAGCTTGATGAGTTCGCGGGCCTCGAGGCAGTCCTTGACGCCCTGGATCATGGTCTCGTCGATCTCGCCCTTACCCACGATAAACACGGGGTCCATGGTGTTTGCCTTGCCGCGCAGGATCGCGCGCTGTTTGCTCGTCAGCATAATTGTAGTTTCTCCTTTATCATTCGTTTTATTTTCAAGTCAAATTTTTGTACGGCCTTGCTCAAGCCTCTCCCTTTGGGAGAGGTGTCACCGAAGGTGACGGAGAGGGCAAGCCCGTTTTTCAAGAGCCGCCGCACAGCGATAGGCAGATTCTTTGTCAGTGCGATGCTATCGCCGTGCTTGCACTTTTCTGTCAGCGTCCTTGCCCTCTCAGGCGCTTACGCGCCAGCTCTCCCAAAGGGAGAGCCTTCAGGCCTTTTCCAAAAACTCCGGCAGCTGCTTCTCCATCTGCGCCAGCGCATTTCCGCGGTGGCTGATGGCGTCCTTTTCGTCGGGGGTGAGCTGGGCGTAGCTGCGGCCCTCCGCGTTGGGGCGCTTGCCGATCCTGCCCACGCCGCACTCGGCCGGGATGAACAGCGGGTCGTAGCCGAAGCCGTAGTCCCCGGCCAGCCGCTCAAAGGCCACCCGGCCCGGGCACTCGCCCCGGCAGGTGAGATGCTGGCCGGTGGGCAGGATGAAGCAGACCGCTGCCACGAACTTCGCGCCGCGCTGCTCCGCCGGGACGTCCTTCATCTCCTCGAGGAGCTTGTCGTTGTTGGCCTCGTCGTCGCCGTGATGGCCGCAGTAGCGGGCGCTGTAGACGCCGGGCGCACCGCCCAGCGCGTCCACGCAGAGGCCGGAGTCGTCGGCGATGGTGGGCAGGCCGCTGGCCTTGCAGATGGTCTCGGCCTTGATGAGGGCATTCTCCTCAAAGGTGGTGCCGGTCTCGTCCGGCTCAATGGTGATGCCAAGCTCCTTCTGGCTGACCACCTCGTGGCCCTGTGCCTCGAGGATGCGCCGCAGCTCGCGGAGCTTTCCGGCGTTGCCGGTAGCTGCACAAATTCTCATCGGGTTGCTCCCTTTCTATGTCTGTTGCCCCCTGCCCTCGGCAGCAGGGCACTACTGTCTCCGGGGCATCGAGCCTTGCTCGTCCAGCGTCGGCCTGCCCGGCACGCCAGTGGCTCCCCTATCAGGGGAGCTGGCGCGAAGCGCCTGAGAGGTTAATGCTTCCATCCCGTGCGGGGGATCAGCTCTTCCACAAAGCCCTCCGGGGTGAAGGGGATGAGGTCGTCGATGCCCTCGCCCACGCCGATGAACCGCACCGGCAGGCCGAGGCGCTGCTTGACGGCCACCACGCAGCCGCCCTTCGCCGTGCCGTCGAGCTTGGTGAGGATGATGCCGGTGGCGTCGGCGGCCTTGCAGAATTCCTTGGCCTGACTGATGGCGTTCTGGCCCGTGATGGCGTCCAGCACCAGCAGCGTCTCGAGGCTGGCCTCGGGCGCGGCCTTCTTGACGCTCCGGCTGATCTTGGACAGCTCATTCATCAGGTTCGACTTGTTGTGCAGACGGCCCGCGGTGTCGGCAATGACCATGTCATAGCCCCGGGCGGCGGCGGACTTCACGGTGTCGAAGATGACAGCGGCAGGGTCCGCACCCTCGCCTGCCTTGACGATGGGCACGCCGGCCCGACCGGCCCAGATCTCCAGCTGCTCGCTGGCGGCGGCGCGGAAGGTGTCGCCTGCGGCCAGCATGACCTTTTTGCCCTGACGGGTGTAGTAGTCGGCCAGCTTGGCGATGCTGGTGGTCTTGCCCACGCCGTTGACGCCGATGACGAGGATGACGGCGGGGTGGCCGTCCAGCGCCATCTCGGCCTCCGGGCGCATCTCATCGGCGATGAGGCCGCGCAGGGCATCGGCCGCCTGTTCGCCGGTCTTGAGGCCCTTTTCCTGCACCCGGTCGCGGAGCGCATCCACCAGCTTGATGGCCACATCGCCGCCCACGTCGGCGAGGATGAGCTGCTCTTCCAGTTCATCGTAAAGGTCGTCGTCGATCTTGCTGCCGGTGAGGGTGTTCATGATGCTGCCCCAAAAGCCCGTGCGGGTCTTTTCGAGGCCATTCTTCATTTTGTCCTTTTCTTTTTTGCCAAATCCAAAGAGTCCCATTGGTTCTCTCCTTAACTTATGTTGATTGGGATAACCTCTCCGTCACGGCTGACGCCGTGCCACCTCCCCTATCGAGGGGAGGCCTTGGCATACCGGAAAGTTTTCCTCTTCGCCAGAGGCTCCCCTCGGTAGGGGAGCTGTCTGCGAAGCAGACTGAGAGGTTGTTCCTATTATACCTACGAAACCATCTCCGCGTCAACCTGTTCAAGGTCGAGCTTGAGCAGCTTGGAGACGCCGTCCTCCTGCATGGTGACGCCGTAGAGGACATTGGCGGCCTCCATCGTGCCGCGGCGGTGGGTGATGACGATGAACTGGGTCTTGTCGCTCACCCGGCGGAGATACTGAGCAAAGCGGACGACGTTGGCGTCGTCCAGCGCGGCTTCGATCTCATCGAGGATGCAGAAGGGCGCAGGGTTGACGGCAAGGATGGCGAAGTAGATGCTGATGGCCACCAGCGCCTGCTCGCCGCCGGACAGCGCCTCCAGATTCTTGATGACCTTGCCCGGCGGGGCCACCCGGATGCCGATGCCGCAGGCGAGCACATCGCTCTCGTCCTCGAGGACGAGGCTGGCCTCGCCGCCGCCGAACAGCTCCGTAAAGACCCGCCCGAAGTTCTCATTGATGGCACGGAAGCTGTCGGTGAAGATGTCCCTCATCTGGTTCGACAGACCGTTTATCATCCGGGTCAGCTCGTTTTTGCTGCCCTCAACGTCCTCCACCTGTGCCCGGAGGGCATCGTAGCGGGCTTTGACCTCCTGATATTCCTCGATGGCGCTGACGTTGACGCTGCCCAGTGCGCGGATCTTTCCGCGCAGGTCGGCCACCTGTGCCCGGAGGGCGTTGATGTTCTCGAACTCCACACAGAGCGCCTCGGCCTGCGAGAGGGTCAGTTGGTACTCGTCCCAGAGCTTTGCGGCCATCTGGTCGTATTCGCTCTCGGCGGCGGCCTTCCGCTCGGCCAGACGGGCCATCTCCCGGCCCATCTCTTCCCGCTCGTCGGAGGCGGCACGGCCCTTGGCCAGCGCCTCGGTCTCGCTCTTCTGACAGAGCAGCCGCTTCTCGGTGGCGGCACGGATCTCCGCCTCCTTCTCGGCGATGAGTCCGGTGCTGTCCACCTTGGCCCGCCGGATGGCTTCGATCTCCTCCTGACAAGCCCCGCTGCGGGCAGCAAGGGCGGTGAGGCTCTCTTCCAGCGCAGCGCGGCGGCTCTCGGCGTCCTTGGCCTGCTTTTCCAGCGCCTCGATCTGGCTGCGGGCCAGCTCGGCGTCCTTCTGGCGGGCCAGCTGCTCCATCCGCTTGGCACTCAGCCGCTCGGCGAGGCTCCGCTGCCGGGCAAGGAAGGCGTCGTCGCCCTCGGCGATGCGTTCCAGCTCTGCCGTGCGGGCGTCGATGTCGGCGGCGAAGGCCGCTTCCTGCTTCTCTGCCTCGTCGGCCCGGGCGCGGGCGGCTTCCAGCTGGGCCTTCCACCGCTCCATCTCGTCCTGACGGCCTGCAAGAGCAGCTTCCGACTGCGTCACAGCCGCCTCAAGCCGTTTCTGCTCGGCCTCGGCGCGGACGCGGTCATTGGCAGCGGTGATGATCTCGCTCTCGGCGGCGGTCAGCTCTGCGGCCAGCGCATCGGTCTGCGTCTTCAGCTCGTCGGTGCGCTCCCGTGCCGCGAGGCAGTCCTTCTGGAGCTTGGCGGCCTTGACCCGCAGCTCTTCCATCTCCTGCCTGCGGGTGAACAGGCCCGCCGACCGCTGGACGCTGCCGCCGGTGAAGCTGCCGCCTGCGTTGATGACCTGACCATCCAGCGTCACCACCTTGTTGTGGTAACCCAGCTCCCGGGCCACCCGGGAGGCTTCGTTGATGTCGTCCACCACCACGATGCGTCCCAGCAGGTTCGACACGATGTTGGCGTAGCAAGGGTCTGCCTTCACGAGGGTGGAGGCCAGCCGGGCCGAGCCGGAGAGGTTTCCCCGGAAAAAGCCGGGCTGGACGGTATCCAGCGGCAGAAAGGTGGCGCGGCCCGCATTCTCGCTGCGGAGGAGGGCGATGCCAGCCTTGGCAGCGGCTTCGTTCTCCACCACGATGTTCTGCAAAGCGCCGCCCAGCGCCGTCTCGATGGCCACTTCCCGGCCCGGCTCGACGCTGAGGATGGACGACACCGGCCCGATGATGCCCCGCAGGCGGCGGGCCGAGGCGGCGCGCATGACGGTCTTGACCGAGTTCTGGTAGCCGTCCATGTTCTTTTCCAGCTCTTTCAGCACGCCGAGGCGCTGGCGGGCGGCGTCCAGCTCCCGGCCCAGCTTCTGCTCGGCGGCATCGGCCTCGCTGAGGGCGGCTTTCCGGCCCTTGAGCTTGAGGCTGAGGCCCGCCCTGACGTTGGCCAGCTGCTTTTCGTTCTCGTCCAGCAGCTTCCGGTACTGGATGGTATCGGCGAGGTCCTGCTTTGCTTCATCCCGCTGGGCCTCGAGGGCCTCAGCGTTTTCGGCGAGGGTGGGCAGCTGCTGCTGCGCCGCCTCAGCGGCGGCCTCGGCAGCGGCTTTCGCCACCTGTGCCTCAGTGCGCTTGGCAGTCAGGTCGGCCACCTCTGCCCGCAGGGTGTCCCGGCGGGCACCGCTGGCGTTGCTCTCACTGGTCAGCCGCAGAAGCTCTGCATCCAGCTCGGCCAGCTCTGCGGCCAGCTTCTCCCCTGCTGCCGCCATCGACCGGGCCACGGCGCGGTGGCGTTCCAGCGCGGCGGCGGCCTCGGTGCTGTCCTGCTCCCCGGCGGCGATGTCCGCCTGTAAAGCAGCGGCGCTCTCCTCGTTGCGGGCGATGTCGTTTTCCAGCACGGCGATGCGGCTGTCGCTGCCGTTCAGTTCTTCGGTGATGCTGCGAATATCCCCATTCAGGCGCTCGACGGCGATGGTCAGCTGCTGTGCCTGCATACGGATCTTCTCAGCCTCGGCTTCGGCGGCCTTGGCTTCCCGGTCGAACCGCTCATAGTCGGCCTGCGCGGTCTCATAGTCCCGCACCTGACGGCGGACGGCCTCCCGGGCGCGGTGGACGCCGTCGGTCCAGAGGGTAACTTCCAGCGTCTTGCGCCGGGCGCTCAGCTCGAGGAAGCGCTGGGCCTTTTCGCTCTCTTTTTCCAGCGGGCCGACCCGGGCCTCCAGCTCGCCGAGGATGTCCCGCAGACGCTCGAGGTTCTCGGCCGCTGCGGCCAGACGGCGCTCGGCCTCGTTCCTGCGGTAGCGGTACTTGGCGATGCCGCAGGCCTCCTCGAAGATCTCGCGGCGCTCGCTGCTCTTTGCGGCAACGATCTCCGCGATGCGGCCCTGCCCGATGACAGAGTAGCCATCCCGGCCGATGCCGGTATCCAGCAGCAGCTCGTAGATGTCCTTGAGGCGGCAGACCTGACCGTTGATGGTGTATTCGCTCTCGCCGGAGCGGTAGTATTTGCGGCCGATGACGGCCTCATCAGCGTCGATGTCCAGCGTGTGGGCGCTGTTGTCCAGTGTCAGACGCACCATGGCAAAGCCCATGGCCCCCCGGCGGCGGGTACCGCCAAAGATGACGTCCTCCATCTTGCCGGCAGCGCGAAGCTGGCGGGAGCTGGTCTCGCCCAGCACCCACCGCACCGCGTCCGACAGGTTCGACTTGCCCGAGCCGTTGGGGCCGACGACGCCGGTGACGCCCTCGTCGAACCGTATCCGGACCTTGTCCGGAAAGCTCTTGAAGCCTTGGATCTCCAGTTCCTTGAACACCATTTTACTTTTCCTTAATGACGCCCAGCAGCTTCAGGGCCTCCCGGGCAGCGTGCTGCTCTGCCATCTTCTTGCTGCGGCCCTCGCCCCGGGCGATGCAGTCCGAGTTGAACCGGACCGCCACCACGAAGTGCTTGTCATGGTCGGGGCCGGTCTCCTGCTCCACCACATAGCTCAGTTTCTCTTCGGGGTTCTGCTGGACGATCTCCTGCAGACGGGTCTTGTAGTCGGCCTCGGCGTGCTTGCCCTCAGTGATGAAGGGCAGGATGAAGCCCTTGGCCACCTCCATGCCGCCGTCAAGATAGAGGGCGGCAATGACAGCCTCGAAGGCGTCCGACACGACGCTGGGGCGGGTGCGTCCGCCGCAGCGCTCCTCGCCGCGGCCCAGACGCAGGTAGTCGCCCAGATGGATCTCCTGCGCAAACTGGAACAGCGCCCCCTCGCTGACGAGGCTGGCACGGATGCGGGTCAGGTCGCCCTCGGGACGGTCGGCGTAGGCGTGGAAGAGGTAGTCTGCCGAAACGATCTGCAGCACGCTGTCGCCCAGAAATTCCAGACGCTCATTGTGCTTGACCGGCGGGCGGGTCTCGTTGGCGTAGCTGGTGTGGGTGAGCGCCGTTTCCAGCAGCTCCGGGTGCTTGAACTTGTAGCCAATGATAGTTTCCAACGGATGGCTCATGTCTTTTTAACTCCCTTGATTTCCTTATTCCTTCGCAGTATTCAGCTCATCCAGCGCAGTCTGCATGGTGCCGCACAGGTCGTTTTCCACGCAGATCTTTGCCTGCCGGATGGCGTTCTTGATGCCCTTGGCCTTGGAGGAGCCGTGGGCCTTGATGACCGGCTGCTTTGCGCCGAGGAAGGGTGCGCCGCCGTACTCCTCGCTGTCCATCTGATGCTTGAGGCCGGACACGCTGTTCTTCAGCAGCAGGAAAGCCAGCTTTCCGCCCAGATTTTTCAGGAACATCTCCTTCAGCATCCCCAGCAGCATCTTGGCCACGCCCTCGGTGAGCTTGAGGATGACGTTGCCCGTAAAGCCGTCGCAGACGACGACGTCCACATCGCCGTTCGGCACGTCCCGCGGCTCGATGTTGCCCACGAAGCGGATGCCCGGGGTGGTCTTGAGGAGCTGGTGGGCCTCCTTGAGCATGGGCGTGCCCTTGCTCTCCTCCGCGCCGTTGTTGGCCAGCGCCACGCTGGGGGAGGTGCGGCCCTCTACCTTGTTCGCATAGCAGCTGCCCATGACGGCGAAGGCAGCCAGCATCTCGGGGCGGCACTCCACATTCGCGCCGCAGTCCAGCAGCAGGTAGGCCTTATTCTTGGCAGGCACCATGGTGGCCAGCGCCGGGCGCTTGATGCCCCGCAGGGTGCGGACGATAAGGCTTGCGCCCACATGGAGCGCGCCGGTGCTGCCGGCCGAGACGAATGCGTCGCCCCTGCCCTCCTTCAGCAGGTTCAGACCCACGACGATGGAGGAGTCCTTCTTGGTGCGGATGGCCCTGGCCGGCTCGTCGCACATCTCGATGACCTCGGTGCAGTTGACCAGCTCGATGCCGTCCAGCGGGATGTTGTTGTCCGCAGCAGTCTTGCGGACAAGGGCCTCGTCGCCCACGCCGATGAGCTGGACGCCATACTCCTTGACAGCTGCGGCTGCGCCCTCCAGCACAGCCAGCGGGGCGTTGTCGCCGCCCATCATATCCACGATGATCTTCATAGGTTTTGTCTCCCTTCTTGGTTTCCATCTTCTCCAGAGGGGCAACCTCTCAGTCTCGCTTCGCTCGACAGCTCCCCTACCGAGGGGAGCCTCTGGCGAAGAGGGAAAGCTTTCCGGAATGCCAAGGCCTCCCCTCGATAGGGGAGGTGGCACGCCGTCAGGCGTGACGGAGAGGTTTTCTTACAGAGAAGTTTCCTCCAGCCACTGCTGGAAGCTGGCCACGGCGCGTTCGGCCACGGCCATGTAACGCAGGCGCTTGTCCCGCGGGCGGGTCTCGGCGGGCAGCGGGGGCAGGATGCCCATGTTCGCGCCCATCGGCTGGAAATGCTTGTTCTCGGTGGTGAGGTACTGGATGAGCGCGCCGCACATGGTATCGATGGGCGGGGCGGGCAGCTCTTTTCCCTCCAGACGGGCGTAGAGGCTGCGGGCCGCCAGCAGGCCGCAGGCCGCGCTCTCCATATAACCCTCAAAGCCGGTGATCTGGCCCGCGAAGAAGACATTGGGGTGCTCCTTGAGGTACAGGCCGGTGCTCAGCACCCGGGGCGCGTCGAGGAAGGTGTTGCGGTGCATGACGCCGTACCGGACGAACTCGGCGTTCTCGAGGCCGGGGATCATGCTGAACACCCGCTTCTGCTCCCCCCATTTCAGGTTGGTCTGGAAACCCACGATATTATACAGCGTCCGCTCCTTATTTTCAGCCCGGAGCTGGACGTTGGCCCACGGGCGGTGGCCCGTGCGGGGGTCGATGAGGCCCACCGGGCGCAGCGGGCCGAACCGCATGGTGTCCGCGCCCCGCGCCGCCATGATCTCGATGGGCATACAGCCCTCGTAGACCGTGACGGTGTCGGCCTTCTTGCCGTGGGCGTCGGGGTCGGGCTGTGCGCCCTGCTCTGCCCCTGCATCAAAATCGTGGAGGGGAGCGCGCTCGGCAGAGGCCAGCGCGGCGTGGAAGGCCTCGTACTCGGCCTTATTGAAGGGGCAGTTGAGGTAGTCAGCCTCGCCCCGGTCATACCGGGAGGCGGCAAAGACCTTCTCGTAGTCGAGGCTCTCCGCCGTCACGATGGGGGCCACAGCGTCATAGAAGTGGAGGCGCTCATCTCCGGTAAGGCGTCCGATCTCGTCCGCCAGTGCGCCGTCGGTCAGCGGGCCGGTGGCCACGAGGACAGGGGCGCTCTCATCAATGTGCTCCACCCGCTCGCGGTGGACGGTGATGCCCGGGCATTCCTCCACCATCCGGGTGACTTCGGCGCTGAAGGTGTCGCGGTCTACCGCCAGCGCACCGCCTGCGGCCACGCGGGCCGTCTCGGCGGCATTCAGGAGCTGGCTGCCCATCCGGCGCATCTCCTCCTTCAGCAGACCGGAGGCGGAGTCCAGCCGCTCGGCCTTGAGGCTGTTGGAGCAGATCAGCTCCGCGAAACCCTCGCTCTTGTGGGCCGGGGAGAAGTGTGCGGGCTTCTGCTCGTAAAGCTCCACCTGCACGCCCCGGCCCGCCAGCCAGAGGGCCGCTTCGCAGCCCGCCAGACCGGCGCCTAATACGGTAACTTTATAGTAGTTGCTCATTGTTATCATCTTATCCTTTAGCGGGCTTGCCCTCTCCGTCAGCGCTGCCGCGCTGCCACCTCTCCCAGAGGGAGAGGCACTGGCGAGCCGGTCAGGCCCACACGGGACGAACAAAGCCCGATATTTCGAAAACAATAGTGCCCTGCTGCCTCGATTCACGGCAGCTTGACAAGATTCGCTTGTCCAGAAGCCGCTGGCCTCTGTAGCAAGGCCCGCCCTTTTGCGCCACATTGGGCCTCAGGCGTCCAGCTCAGAGCTGCCCGGCCTGCCAATGGCTCCCCTTTTAAGGGGAGCTGGCGCGAAGCGCCTGAGAGGTCCTAACGGGAAAGTGCTCTATCCAAGAGGGCAAGCCCGTTTATCTCTTAATCGCCCTTTTTCGGCACCGGCATCTCGAAGCCGCAGCCCTCCTTTGCGCAGTAGAGCTTGGAGCCTTTGCGGAAGAGGGTGGAGCCGCACTTCTCACACTTGGTGGGTACCGGCATATCCCAGGTCATGAAGTCGCAGTCGGGGTAGCGCTCGCAGCCGTAGTAGATGCGGCCCTTGGCGCTCTTGCGCTCCAGCATACGGCCCTTGCCGCACTTGGGGCAGATGCCGCCGGTATCTTTCACGAGGCGCTTGGTGCCCCGGCACTCGGGGAAGCCGCTGCAGGCAAGGAACTTGCCGAACTTGCCCACCTTGATGACCATGGGGCGTCCGCAGAGGTCGCAGACCTCGCTGGACGGTTCATCGGGCACCTTGACCTTCTTGCCCTCCATGTTCTTCTCGGCCTGCTCGAGGCTGGCGGCGAATCCCTTGTAGAAGTCGTCCACCGTCTTGTGCCAGTCGGCCTTGCCGCTCTCCACCTTATCAAGGTTCTTTTCCATCTCCGCGGAGAAGTCCACGTCCACGATGTGGGGGAACTGCTCCAGCATCAGGCCGTCCACGGCACGGCCCAGCAGGGTAGGCTTGAGCTTCTTCTGCTCCCGCTCCACATAGCCGCGGTCGATGATGGTGGTGATGATGGGGGCGTAGGTAGAGGGGCGGCCGATGCCGTTCTCTTCCAGCGCCTTGATGAGGGTGGCTTCGGTATAGCGGGCGGGGGGCTGGGTGAACTTCTGCTCGCTCTTCAGCTCCCGCAGCTTGAGCACCTGACCCTCCTCGAGAGGGGGCAGGCTGGTCTCCTTCTTCTCCTTCTCGTCGGTGGCCTCCTCGTAGAGAACGGTAAAGCCGTCGAAGGTGACGGTGTAGCCGCTGGCCTTGAAGCGGTAGCCCCCGGCGGTGACGGTGACGGAGACGGTGTCCTGCTGGCAGTCGGCCATCTGGCTGGCCATGAAGCGGCTCCAGATCATCCGGTAGAGCTTGGCGGTGTCGCCGCTGATGCTCTTGTCCACTTCATCGGGGGTCAGGCCCGGCACAGAGGGGCGGATGGCCTCATGGGCATCCTGCGCCGCCGTGGCGCTCTTGGTCTTCCAAGTGCGCTTGTAGGGGCAGATGTAGCTCTCGCCGTAGGCCCCGGCGATATACTCCTTGGCGGCGGCGACGGCCTCATCCGAGATGCGGAGGCTGTCGGTACGCATATAGGTGATGAGTCCCATGGTGCCGTGGCCCGCGATGTCCACGCCTTCGTAGAGGGTCTGGGCAGCCCGCATGGTGCGGGTGGCCGTGAAGCCCAGACGGCGGGAGGCCTCCTGCTGCAGCGTACTGGTGATGAAGGCCGGGGTGGGCTGCTTTGCGCGCTTGCCCTTCTTCAGCTCGGTCACGGTGTACTCGGCCCCCTCGAGGCCCTGCTCGATGGCGCGGGCCTCGGCCTCGGTGCGGGGCAGGAGCTTTTTGCCCTTGGCGTCGGAGGCCAGCCGGGCGGTGAAACTCTTGTGGCCCACGCCCAGCGTGGCGTCCACATTCCAGTATTCCTCGGGCTTGAAGGCCTCGATCTCCTTCTCGCGGTCGTCGATCAGGCGGACGGCTACGCTCTGGACACGGCCCGCCGACAGGCCCCGGCGCACCTTCCGCCAGAGGAAGGGGCTGAGCTTGTAGCCCACGAGACGGTCCAGCACACGGCGGGCCTGCTGGGCGTTGAAGAGGTCTTCGTCGATGGCGCGGGGGTGGGCCATGCCCTCCTTGACGCCCTTTTTGGTGATCTCATCGAAGGTCACGCGGTTGGGGGCGTGGGGGTCAAGGCCGAGGATGTTGGCCAGATGCCAGCTGATGGCTTCGCCTTCGCGGTCCGGGTCGGTCGCAAGGATCACGCCGTCGGCGTGTTTGGCCTTGCTCTTCAGCTCCTTGATGAGCTTTTCCTTGCCCTTGATGCTGATGTACTGCGGCGTATAGTCATGCTCGACATCGATGCCCAGCTGGGAGGCGGGCAAGTCGCGGATATGGCCCATGCTGGCCGTAACCTCATAGTCATTGCCCAGATATTTGCCGATGGTCTTCGCCTTGGCAGGCGACTCCACGATCACGAGTTTTGCCATTACACTTTACTCCTATATATAGATCCTCATCAGCCGCTGCCGCGCGGGCAGAGGCGAAGCCCGGCCTTGGCGGACTGAGAGGTTTGCTCTCTTTAAATTGCGCGTCCTCAGCGCAGAATATACCGTTTGCCCGGCAGGCAGGTCACCCTGCCGGAAAGCTCGAGCCGCATCAGGACGCCCAGCAGTGCCGCCGTGGGCAGGCCGCTCCTGACGCCCAGCTCCTCGATGCCCTGCGTTCTGCCGCTCATGCAGGAGAGCACGAGCCGCTCGTTCTCGCTCAGAGGCTGGGGCGCAGCCTTGGGCGGCGGGGCCGGCCTTGCAGCGCTCAGCCCCAGTGTACCAAATAAATCCTCTGCTGTACAGACCGCTTTTGCACGGCCATCCCGCAGAAGGGCGTTCGTCCCCGCCGAGGAAGGCGAAAAGATGCTTCCCGGCAGCGCGAACACCGGCTTGCCGTACCGCTCCGCGTGGGCCACGGTGGACATGGTGCCGCTCTTTTCTTTGGCCTCCAGCACCACCAGCGCCCCCGAGAGGGCCGCGATGAGGCGGTTGCGCTGCAAAAAGCCCACCGTCCCCACAGCGTCGCTCTCGGGCGGGTACTCGCTGATGACGCAGCCCTTCTGCTCGATGGCCCGGCGCAGCTCCCGGTTGGCGGCGGGATAGGTGCGGTCGATGGGGACGCCCATCACCGCGATGGTGGGGCAGTTCTCCCCCACCGCCGCCCGGTGTCCGGCACTGTCCAGCCCGTCGGCCAGACCACTCACGATGATGGCCCCCGCCCGGGCGAGGCCCTTCCCGATGTCGGCAGCGGCCCGCAGGCCGTATTCGGTGGGTCTTCTCGTCCCCACCATCCCCACGGCGGCAGGCTCGTTGAGCCAGCGGGGGTCGCCGGTACAGTAGAGCACCAGCGGCATATCCGGGATGCGGGAGAAGGCCAGCGGGTAGTCGGGGTCGTCATAGGTCAGGATGCGGATGCGGCGGGCCGCACACCGCCGCGCAAAAGCGCTGTAGTGCACCGGCGTGTTGTCGGGCAGACAGGCCCGCTGGGCGGCGGCAGGGCCGACAGCGGCGGCGAAGGCATCGGTGTCCCGGGCCTCCCATGCCTCCTGCGCTCCGCCGAAAGCGTCCAGCACGGCTCCGGCACGCAGGCTTCCCGCCCCCAGCGTCCCCGCCAGCCAGAGCCAGCACAGGAGCGGGTCGGGGGCAGGCTCGGGCGGGAAAAGGCTCAGCTGCCCCTCCCCGGCCCGGTTCACAGGCTCTCCTCCCGGAAGTGCCACAGCAGGATGCTGCCCGCAATGCCTGCGTTCAGGCTTTCGACCCGGTCGGTCATGGGGATGCGCACCGTGCCGGTGCAGGCGGCGATGGTCTCGTCCGTCAGGCCCTGTCCCTCGCTGCCGATGACGACGCAGACGCCGTCCGGGCAGCTGGACGCCGCCGCGCTCAGGGGCTGGGACTGGTAGAGGGCAGCGGCGAGACAGGTGATGCCCAGTGCCCGCAGCCGGGCAATGGTCTCGGGCATCTTTCCGGCCTCGATGACCGGGATGCGCACCGCCGCCCCCATGGAGGCCCGGAGGGTCTTGGGGGCGAAAACGCTGGCGCAGCCGTCGCTGAACAGCACGCCGTCGAAGCCGAAGGCCGCTGCCGAGCGCAGCAGGGTGCCCACATTGCCGGGGTCCTGCACCCGCTCGAGGGCGAGGTAGCGTCCGCCCTTCTTCACCTCTTCCAAGGTATGCACCGGGGTGCGGAAAACGCCGAACACCCCCTGATGGGTGCCCACATCGGCCAGCTTGTCGGCCACATGGTCCTCCACCAGATAGTGCTCCCCCGGCAGGCCGGAAAGCTCCGGGCATTTTTCCAGCGCCGCCTCGGTGCAGAAGAGAGTCTCCAGCTCTGCGCCCCGGCAAAGCTCAGGGCAGAGCTTCCGCCCCTCGGCCAGAAAGCGGCCCTCGGCGCGGCGGAACGCCCCGCTGGACGCCAGACGGCAGGCGTATTTGACTTTTGCGTTTTCCCGGCTGGTGATCTTCTCCATCCGTCTTTCCTCCTACTGCCAAAACATACAAAAAGGACGCCCGCGTATCAGTACGCGCGGGCGTCTTTTTTAAGGTCTATTAGGCGTTCTTCACGGTCTCGACCAGAGCTGCAAAGCTCTTGGGATCGTTGATAGCCATCTCGCTGAGCATCTTGCGGTTCAGCTCGATGCCAGCCTTCTTCAGGCCAGCCATGAAGCTGGAGTAGTTCATGCCCAGAGGACGGACAGCGTTGTTGATGCGGCAGATCCACAGGTTGCGGAACTGACGCTTCTTCATGCGGCGGCCAGCCAGAGCGTAGTTGCCGCTCTTCATGACCTGCTGCTTAGCCATCTTAAAGTGCTTGCTCTTGCAGCCGTAGAAGCCCTTGGCCAGCTTCAGCATCTTCTTGCGACGTTTGTGAGTCATGGTTGCGCCCTTAATACGTGCCATTTTTTATATCTCCTTTAGTATCTCAGTAGAATGTGTTCGCTTGCGGCTCGCTCTTAGGCGTAGGGCAGCATGCTCTTGATGGTAGCTGCGTTGGTCTTGTCAACGTAGCTGGGCTGACGATAGCCACGGGTCAGCTTGGTGGTCTTCTTGGTCAGGATGTGGCTGCGGAATGCATGACCGCGCTTGATCTTGCCGTTCTTGGTCAGCTTAAAGCGCTTCTTAGCGCCGGAGTGCGTCTTCAGTTTCATCTTAGCCATTTTAGTATCCTCCTAAAATTAGTCCTTATTGGGTTTCGGGATCAGCAGAATGGACATCGTGCGGCCCTCGAGGACCGGCGGCTTATCCATGCTTGCCTGAGGCAGGGCCTCGGCGAAGCGCTTCAGCACGTCGGCGCCCAGAGCGCTGTGCGCCATCTCACGGCCGCGGAAACGGATCGAAGCCTTTACCTTGTGGCCAGCGGCCAGAAACTTGGCCGTCTGGTTCAGCTTGGTGTTGAAGTCGTTGGTGTCAATGTTGAGCGAGAGGCGGGTCTCTTTGACTTCGACCACCTTCTGGTTCTTCTTGGCTTCCTTCTCCTTCTTCTGCTGTTCAAAGCGGTACTTGCCGTAATCCAGCACCTTGCACACAGGCGGGACAGCCTGCGGGGCGATCTTGACCAGATCAAGGCCGGCGTCCTCAGCAGCGCGCATGGCCACCTGAATGCTGACCACGCCCTTCTGCTCGCCGTCAGCACCGATCAGGCGAACCTCACGGTCACGGATCTGACCGTTGATCTCCAGTTCCTTCGACTTTCCAGCGGTAGCGATAATGAATGCACCTCCAAACAATAGTCCATAGTGTTGCGTTTTTGGCATAGAAAACGCGGCCGCCCCAGTTTCGGGACAGCCGCGCGAAATTCACTCAAAAGCGCGATTCGTTCTTTAAGACGAACCGGTTCGGGGTATAGCCCGGGAGCCCAGACTCCACAAGGCGAGCGCGGCACAGGCCGTAGCTGCTTTCTTTACTCGGGTATTCTACCACACCCCGAAAAGGCTGTCAAGCATTTTTATGCGCTTTTTTGAAATTTTATGTTTGAGACCTCCCCAAGGCTCTCCCCTTGGGAGAGCTGGCGCGAAGCGCCTGAGAGGGCAAGCCCGGCGCGACAGGGCCGCTTTACAGCGATCGGCAGGCGCTTCGTCAGAGCAATGCTATCGCTGTGCCTGCGATTTTCCGTCAGCATCCTTGCCCTCTCCGTCACCTTCGGTGACACCTCTCCCAAAGGGAGAGGCTTTGGCGTCCCGCAACGCTTTGCCTTCCCTTTATACCTTTATCAGTTCCCCCAGCTCCAGCGAGTAGATTCCCTTATACGTCACCCGCCGGGGCGCGAAGCGCTTGTCGATGGCCTTGGCGTACAGCTCCAGCTGGGCGCGGTAGGCGCGGACGAAATCGGCGCGTGTCTTGCGGCGGTCGGTCTTGTAGTCCAGCAGCTCGAGGTGGTCGGGGTAGATAAGGACGATGTCCGCGATGCCCTGCACCAGCACCCCGGCGTCGGCAGCGCCGTCCCCCTCCGGCAGGGCACGTCCCTGCGCGGCCATGACCTCTGCGGCGGGCAGCGAAGTGATGAAGGCCAGCTCCCGCAGCACCTCCTCCGCACCGCAGATGCGGTCAAAGGCCTCGCTGCGCACAAAGCGGAGGATCTTATTTTCATCCAGTTTTTCGGCGATGGCGGGGGGCGTGAGCTGTGCCGCCACCTGACGCTCCCGCTCGGTGCGGACTGCATCCAGCACAGCGGCATCCTCCCCGCCCCGCACCGCCGCCAGCGCGGCGAAGTCGGCGTGCTCGAGGAAGGCGTGGAGGGCCGTGCCCATCTCGGCAGCGGTGAGGCCGTCCTTTGAGAGGAAGCCCGGGCGCTCGAGGGTAGTGCGCTCGGCGGCGTGGACAAGGCTGGTGACGCTGACCTTGGCGGGGATATTTGCCAGCGCCGCCGCCGGATACTGCCAGCCGAAGCCCTGCCGCAGCGTTTCCACAAGGGCGGGGTCGGCCTCGGGCTGAGGCGGCGCATTCTCCTCGGTGCGCGGCCCTGCGGGCGGGAGGGGGTCTGCCTGCACCGTGAGGGTGAGGGTGCTCCCGGTGTCCACAAAGGGCAGTTCAAGGTTCCCCGCAAGGCGGCGGAGCGGCCCGCCGTTCGGGTGGACGAGGAGGGCTGCCCGCAGCCAGTCGGCAAAGCTGCCCGCCTGCGCGTTCAGGGTCTGGCCCGCCCCGGCGGCAAGGAAGGCGGCGGCTTTGGCGAAGGGGTTGGACGTCCGGCCGATGCCCAGCGGGACGGTAAGGATGAGCTTGTCCTGCGCCCGGGTGAGCGCCACATACAAAAGCCGCATCTGCTCGCTGCGCAGCTCAGCGGCGTGGACAGTGGCGAGGGCGGTGTAGGCCGCCGTCCGATAAGACCCCTCGCCGCCCTCGGGACGGAGGCGGAGTCCCGCCCCGCAGACCCGGTGGAGCAGGACGGGCTGGCGGGTGTCGGCGGCGTTGAACTGCCGGGCCGTGTCGGCCACGAAGACCACCGGGAACTGCAGGCCCTTGGAGCGATGGATGGTCATGATGGTGACGCAGCCGGGCCTTGCCCCGCCGGGGGTGGTCTCCTGCCCGGTGGAACCGGCCAGCGCGGCCGCGTCGATGGCCCGGACGAGGGCCGAGATGCCCCCCGCGCCCGCACCGGCGCAGAAAGCGGCAAACCTTCTTGCGTCCTCCCGGCGGCGCTGACCGTTCTCCATGGCACCGAGGGCGGCGAGATAGCCGGTGGAGACGAAGATCTCCTCCAGCAGTTCCTCCACCGGCACGCTCCGGGCCATCCGGCGCAGGGCGGCGAGGCGCTGGTAAAAAGCCCCCACCCGGCGGGTGAAGTCATCCTCCGCTCCGCTGCGTGCGGCCTGCAATACCGCGCCGTAAAGGCTGATGCGGGTGTGCCGGTCGGTGCTCTGCGCCCCTGCCCGGAGGCGGACGAGGTCATCGTCGGTGAAGCCGAACATGGGGCCGAGCATAGCGGCAGCAAGGTAGATGTCCTGCGCGGGGTTGTCGATGACCCGCAGCAGGGCGATGAGGGGGCGGATGTGGGGTGCGTCCAAGAGGTTCTCCCGGGCGTCGGCGTAGACCGGGATGCCCCAGGCCGTCAGGGCCTCGGCGTAGGCCGGAAAGTCGCCGCGTGCCGCCAGCAGGACGCAGCAGTCCTCATACTGCACCGGGCGGGTGATGCCGCCATCCCGCACCGGCTCACCGGAGGCTACCATCGTCTCGATGCGGTCGGCAATATAATTGGCATCCGTCTCGGCGGTGTCATCGGACAGGAAGCAGGCCTCCACGCTGCCCTCATACTCCCCCGGCGCACCGCAGACAAGGCGCTGGCCGTCGCCGTAGGCCGTATCGCCCAGCTGAGGGGTCATGAGCTGTTCGAAGAGGAAGTTGATGCCCGCCACCACCTGCGGGGCGGAGCGGAAGTTTGCGTCCAGCGCCAGCAGGGCGTTCCTGCCGGGGGTACCCTCTTCGGGGCGGGGGCGGGCCGTGCCGCCGGGCAGGGGCGGCCAGCTCTCCAGCTTCTCCCGGAAGATGGTGGGGTCGGCCTGCCGGAAGCGGTAGATGCTCTGCTTGAGGTCGCCTACGAGGAAGAGATCGTCCCCTGCCGGGCTTGCGAGGCAGCGGTAAAGGGCATCCTGCAATGCGTTGGTGTCCTGATATTCGTCCACCATGACGGCAGCATAGCCCTGTCGGATGCTCTGGCACAGCTCGGTGGGCTGGCCGTCCTCGTCCCGCAGGAGGCGGAGGGCCAGATGCTCGAAGTCGCTGAATTCCAGCAGCCGGCGCTCCCGCTTCCGGGCCGTAAAGCGGGCGTCGAAGTCCCGCACGGCGGCAAAAAGGGCGCGCAGGCGGGGTTCGGCGGCTCTCCGGTCCAGCTCGGCCTCGTCCAGACTACAGCTGATCAGATCTTCTATTTTTTCAAAGAGCTTCGCGGCCTCGTCGGCCCGGGTCTTGACAGCGTCCTTGTGCTCGCCGGTGAGCCGCTTTTTCATATTCTTGAGGCCGGGGATCTGCTCCATGCCGAGGACGTAGGGCGTCAGCTTATCGTAGAGGGGCGTCCACTCCCCCGCCTCCGCCAGATGCTCCACCTCTCCCAGCAGGGCGGCGGCGCTCTCGAGCCGTTCCAGCGGCTCGGCGAACCGCTCATTCATGCCTGCCACAGCCTTTTCCTTGGCGGCGGGGGTCTTTTTGCTGGCCTCGGCGTCGGCCCGCGCCGTGACGAGGTCGGCCCGGCTGTCCTTCAATGCGGCGGACAGCAGCTCCCCCGCCGCCCGGGCCGACCGGGCGGCTTCAGCCAGCAGGATGTCGTGCCAGCAGGTGCGGACGAAGCCGTTCTCGTCCTGCCATGGGGCCAGCATCTCGTCCAGCTTCCTGCCGTAGTCGGGCAGGGCGCGGAGGAAGTCATAGACCTGCAGGACGGCCTCCCCCGCCGCGCTGTCGGTGCGGCCCTTGCCGTAAAGGTCGGCGAAGGCACAGAAATCCGCGTTCAGATAGGCCGCTTCCAGCGTCTCGGCGAGGGCCGCAGTGCGCAGCGTCTCCACGCTGCCGGGGTCGGCGGGGGTGAAGTCAGGCGGGATGTCCAGCGCCTGAAAGTGCTTGCGGAGCAGGTCGAGGCAGAAGGCGTCAATGGTACAGATGGGGGCACGCTGCAAAAGCATCCGCTGGCGGCGGAGGGCCGTGTTGGACGGCTCGGCCTGACTGCGGCGGAGCAGCGCCTGCCCGATGCGGGCGCGAAGCTCAGCGGCGGCGGCGTTGGTAAAGGTAACGATGAGGAGCCGGTCGGCGTCCACGGGGTGCTCCGGGTCGGTGATGAGCCGGACGGCCCGCTCCGTCAGCACGGCGGTCTTGCCGCTGCCCGCGGCGGCGCTCACCAGCAGCGCACCGCCCCGGTCGTCGATGGCGGCACGCTGGGCCGGGGTCCATTTTGTCTCGCTCACGGGTCTTTTTCCTCCTTCTTATCGGGGTCTTCGGATGGCTCAAAGGGCTTTGCTGGGGCGTCGAGGGCGCGCTCCCCCACGCCGTCCTCGTGGCAGCAGATAAAGCCGTAATCGCACCACCGGCAGGGGCTTCGGCCCGTGACCAGCGGCTCGGCGGCGATGCAGCCGCTGTAGAGCTGCTCGCCCATCCGGGTGACGAGGTCGTCGAGGTGGAGCTGGATGCGGGAGAGCTTGGCCTTGTCGGCCCGCTTGTCCTTCTGGTAGGGGCTGGGTTCGCCGCCCCGGAAGCTGAAGGGCAGATACCGCCCCGTCTCCTCGGCGTCCATGGCGTCGAAGACCTTTCGCTCGTCCCGCACGAGGCCGTCCAGCTTGTAGTCCATGGTCTGGGCGGCCTTGTCCCGGGTGGTGGTCTCGGGGGCGGGGTCGGCCAGCAGATACAAAACGCCCGCCGGTTCGGCCCCGGTGAAGCGTCCGCCCGCGTCCCGGGTCAGGCTGAACAGGTAGAGCAGCATCTGGCAGTCAAGGCCGCAGTAGACCTCCCGGAGGTCCAGCTTCTTCGAGCCGGTCTTGTAGTCCACCACCCGCACCCAGCGGGTGCCGTCGTCCTCGATCCACTCGTCGGCACGGTCCACCGTGCCGATGAGCTGCACCGTCCGCCCGTCGGAGAGGCGGTAGGCCTGGCCCCGGACGGCGTCCTCGCCGGGGCCGATCTTCAGCTCACAGGCCACAGGGCGGAAGCTGGACTGGCGCTGCTCGTCCCGCAGGTAGCACAGCAGGCCTGCCATGCTCTTTTTCAGGCGGGAGAGCAGGTAGGCAAAGCGGGCCGTGTCCTCGGGGAGGTAGCGCTTTGCATACTCGTCCACCAGCAGCCCGGCCAGCGCTGCCATGGCCTCGTCGTCGAGGTCGAGGAAGGGCTGCAGGCCCGCGCAGGGGTTGTCGGGGCCGGGATGGGGGTCGAGGGCCATCTGGAGCACCCAGTGCATGAGGGTGCCGCTCTGGTCGGCGGAGAGCTCGGCCCGCCTGCGGGGGCGGAGGCCCAGAACATATTGCAGAAAATAGCCGTACCGGCAGGTGTAATATTTTTCCAGCTGGCTGGGCGAAATGCGCAGACGCCGCCCCAACAGGGTCTCGAGGGCCTCAAGGTCGCTGACCTGACGGGGGGCGCGGCCCGCCATCCGGCGCAGGAGGGCGAGCCCCTCCGGCTCGGCTGCACCGGGGGCGCAGAGGGCCTCGGTGAGGCTGGCCCGTTCGGTGTCCGTCAGGGGCCAGCCGCCGCCCAGCACATCGAGGCCGTCGGCGGGGGTGGCGGCGAGGTCGGGCAGCTCCAGCACGGGAGCAGCGGGAGCCAGCAGGTCCACGACCGGCTCGAGGGCGGCGCAGAGGGTCTGGCCCTGCCCCTTGGGCCAGCTGAGCCAGAGGCCCTTGGCCGGGGCGGTGAGGGCCTTGTAGAAGCAGACCTGCTCACGGACGACCCGGTTCTCGAAGCAGTCGGGCAGCTCGACCTCCTGCGCCATGAGGGCATCCCGGTCGGCGTGGGTCAGGAGGCCCGTCTCGCCGGGCGCGGCGGGAAACTCACCCTCGGAGAGGCCCAGCACAAAGACGTAGTCCGGCGCATCGAGGCGCATCTTGCCCGCGCTGGCCAGCACCACAGCGTCCAGCGTCTGGGGGATGTGGCCGAGGTCGGAGGAGCGCAGCAGCAGACCGAAAAGCTCCTCGTACTCGGCGATGGTGACGCTCTGACCGCCCAACAGGCTGGCCATCTCGTCCAGCAGGCCCATGACCACATTCCACTCCCGGGCGGCTTCCTCGGCGGCGGGGATGCCCCGCTCGGCCCGGATGGCCTCCACCTGCGCGGCCTGTGCCTCCTCGGCCCCCAGCTCCTTGAGGCAGAAGTAGAGGGCGCGGCTCATCTGCTCGGCGCTGGCGGAGCGGAGCTTTGCACGCAGACCGTCGGCGGCCGTTACAAGGAGGGCGCGGGCCTTCTCGGCCCGGGCGAGGTTCTCGGTATCCTCGGCGGTGGGGTCTGCGTCGCCGAAGCCCCGGGGATTCTTTTCGAAGGGAGCGCGCCACGCTGCCGCGCCCGGCGACCATGTGTAGGCGTAGTTCTCGAGGGCGCAGACCTCCTCTTCGGTGAGGGCACACAGGCCCGTCTTTGCCAGCGTGGTGAGCTGTTCGGTCAGCTCTGCGCCCCGGGCAATGGCCAGCAGGCAGCGCACCGCCGTAGCCGGAGCGCTGAACTCAGGGGTGGTCGGCTCGTCGCAGTAAAGGGGGATGTCCGCCATCCGGAACTCGTACCGGACGGCAGCGCGGTACTTTGCAATGTCGCGGCAGACCACGGCGACCCTGCCGCAGCGGACGCCCTGCCGCATGAGGCGGCGGATGGCCGCAGCAGCAGCCCGGGCTTCCTCCTCCCGGCTGGGGGCGGCGAAGAGCTTTATTTCCGGGCAGGCCGGGGGCGGGTCGCACTGGCCCGACGCCAGCAGCCGGGCCGCTGCCGCGAGGCCGGGGGCATCGGCGTGGCGCACGTCCCGGCGCAGCAGCTCCGGCACGGCCACCTCGGTGCCGCTCCGGCGGGCCAGCTGGCGCAGCTGTGCCGCCACCTGCTTTGCACCCGAGAAAAGGCTCATATCCCCCGGGATGAGGGGAGCGCCGTCGTCGCAGAGGGCTACCGTCACGGTGGGCAGAGAGGCCAGCAGCGCACCCATCAGCCGCTTTTTCGGGGCGTTGAAGGTGTCGAACTCGTCGATGAACACCTCCCGGCCGCGCAGAAACTCCGGCAGTCCTCCCCGGGCAAGGGCGTTCTCGAGGCGGGACGCAGCCAGCGTGAGGCGGTCGGAGGGGTCCATGCCCGTCCCGGCCAGCAGGGTCTCGTAGCCCTGAAAGATGAGGGCCAGCTCGCTGAGCTTTGCGCTGTCTGCGCCGCACTCCTGCGCCAGCGCATAGAGCCGCTGGCCCGAGAGGCCCGCGCTCTTCAACTCGTCGATGGTCTCCGCAGCCATCTGGCAGAAGGCGGCAGAGCGGCGGTGGCGATAGTAATAATGGACGTTGTCCTGCAATTCCTCGAGGGCGCGGCGGACCAGCACGGCCCGGCCCGCATCGCTGAGAGTCTGGACGGCGGAGCCGCCCTCCGCCGACAGGATGTGCTCGGCGAGGCTGGTGAAGGAAAAGCTCTCCACCAGCCCGCTCAGCGCGTCTCCCAGCTCCCGGTGGATGCGGCCCTCGGTGGACGAGGTGAACTGTTCCGGCACCAGCAGGATGCTCCTGCCGCCCGCCTCGGCCCGGGCGCGGATGCGCTGGTACAGCAGGGTGGTCTTTCCGCTGCCGGAAGCGCCTAAAAGTAGTTTTAACATGATGAATCTCTCCGTTGGATGGATTTTCTGCTTATCTCTCATTGTACCACAAAATTGCAGCGACATCTATTCTGTGGTACAATGGAGAAAAAATCATCTCAGGAGGATGACCCTGCATGAAAATATTAGCAGTAGATTACGGTGACAGCCGCACCGGCCTCGCCACCTGCGACCGCACCGAATTTCTCACCACCGCCATCACGCCCCAGATCACCCTCAAGGCCCGGGACAAGGTGGCCTCGAAGGTCTGCGAGGTGGCAAAGGACATCGGGGCGGAGCTGATCGTCATCGGTCTGCCGCTGAACATGGACGGCACCGAGGGCGAGCGTGCCCGCAAGAGCCGGAAGCTGGCCAAGACTGTGGAGATCTGGAGCGGGCTGCCCGTCCGGATGTGGGACGAGCGCCAGACCACCTGCGCCGCCGCCGACCTCCTCGACGAGAGCGGCACCTTTGGCGCAAAGCGGAAGGACATCCTCGACTCGGTGAGCGCGACGGTCATTCTGGACGACTATCTCGCATGGCGGAAGGAGCATCCGGGGGAGGTCTGAAAGCCTCCCGCCGCCCCTGCGGCAAAGTTTCTTTGCGAAGTCCGGACAGTTTGTTGCGAAGCCCGCAGAAAATCGTCGTTTTCCGGTTTGTTTTCACAATTTTCCCGCGCCGAATTTGTATAGTTTTCCGGCTTGACAGCACCGGCTCTTCTCCGATAAAATGAGGGTAGAAGAACCCCCTGCCCAGATGGCCGGGGATGACGCTTCTTCATGAGAAAAAACAACTGGACTCACCAAAACAAAAACGATTGGAGGCGACCCACATGACAAAACTGAGAAAGCTGACTGCCCTGCTTCTGACCGGTGCACTGACCCTTCTGTTCCTGACCGCCTGCAGCGGTGGCGGCGGCTCTTCCGGCCCGGAGGCCCAGGCCGAAGCCGAGGTGATGGGGGCCATCCAACGCAATACCTCCACCGCAAGCTTGAAAAATGACGATGGGATGCGGAACATTGCCAAAACCGATCTGGAGGCCAAACTGAAGGGCAACTTCAAAGGATACAAGGGCTACCACGACGTAAAGTACAATGAAAAAACTTCTACCCTGACCCTCATCGCCCAATACGATTATAAGGACACTACCTTGGAAAAACTCATTGGTTACATCACCGAGAACAAGGAGGCTTCTAACCTGAAGTTCAATCTTTCCAGCAACTGGGCCAAGGTAGGCGTAGCAGCTGAGACCTATAAAGGGAAGACCTACATCGCCATCACTCTGCAGGTAAAGAAGACCTGACCTGTCCCTTTTCCCCATAAACGCAAATCACCCGCCAGTTGGCGGGTGATTTTTTTTGCAGCTGTCCCACCGCCCGGAGGGCGGAAAAGCAGCTTCTTATTCGTATTTCGTGATGGTCACACTGTTGATGGTGATGGGTTCGGTGGGGCGCTGGGCCTCATCCACGCCGGTCCGGGCGATGGCGTCCACCACGTCCATCCCCTCGTACACCTGCCCGAAGACGGTATCGGTGTAGTCGAGATAGGGTGCGCCGCCCGCCGTCTGGTAAGCGCTGATGACCTCGGCCCGCCAGCCGGCGGCGGTCATCTGGTCGGTCAGCTCCTGCGTCACTGAGTCTGCGCCCGGCAGCGTCTCCATGACGTAAAAAACGCTGGCGCATTCGCCCGAGGTGTCCGCCGCCGCACAGAGGGCACCGGAGTAATGGTGGAGCTTATCGGTGGTCTCGGCGGGGTAGCGGCTGCCGTTCCAGATGGTGGTGCCCCTGCCGTCTGCGCCCTGCCCGGCCTCGACCACAAAATCCTTCTCCACCCGGGTGACGGTGAGACCGTTATAAAAGCCCTGCCCGGCCAGCGTGGTGAAGTTCTGCACCGCCTGCGGGGCTTCGTCGGGGAAAAGCACGGCCTTAAAGATGCCCGCCGAGGTGTCGAACACCGCGATGGTGTCCCCCGCCGCCGGGTGGGCGAACTGCAGCTCTGCCGACTCCACCGCCGGGCGGCTGATGCTCTGAGCTGACGTGCTGCCGCCCTTGAGGCTGGAGAGGACGCCGCCCCCGCTGCACCCGGCCAGCACCGCCGTCAGGGCCAGTGCGGCCATTATTTTTTTCAAGGCTCTCATATCCGGGCCTCCCTCTTCGTATGCTGTAGTAAAAGCTATCGATATAGTATAGCACATTCCGGGATGAAATGCGAGAGAAAAAAGCATCAAACTTTGTCCGATAATTTCTTTGAAAAAACTCTTGACGAGTGACAATAAAAACGCTAAACTATAGGCGTACCCGGAACCCACAGCACCAGAGCGATGGGGCCGCCGGGGCATATGTGAGATAATCTGTTTGTGTATAATAGTGCATACCCGGTATTTCGATAGGAGAACGTGATCTATGGCAGAAGAGATGAAGAAGCCCGCCGCTGAGACCGAAGAGGAGTATCAGCCTGATCTGATGACCCTCGAGGACGAGGATGGCAACGAGGTCACGTTTGAAGTGATCGACGCTCTGGACCACAAGGGCGTGCATTATCTTGCCGTCGTGGAATACGCCGAGAACGAGGATGATCTGGACGAGGACGCCCAGCTGGTCATCCTGAGTGTCGGCGAGGACGACGAGGGCGAGTATCTCGACGTGGTGGAGGACGATGAGACGCTGCTGGAAGTCAGCAAGCTGTTCGAGAAGCGTCTGAGCGACCAGTTCGAGATCGACTGATTTGTCAACTGCGTAAGGTTTTCCTGCCCGACTCGATTTGTTGCGGTTTATATGATCCTACTAATCAATCAACGGGAGCTTGGAGTTCTCCGGTGGATTGCAGACCTCCCCGTCATGGGTCGACCATGAAGGCTCGATGAGGAAGCGCGAAACCGGCGACAGGGCACCCACCTGTCCGTAAGGGTAGGTTTGATTGCCGCAGACGATCGGGTGGGATATCTTTTTATAAAACACACTGGCTTTCGTGCCATTCTTTTCGGTCGGCATGGGAGTCTGAGGTACTGAGATTTGTTCGTGCCATCATTTCCTGCTGGCATGAGCGCCCTGTACGATACAAAAAAGGCTTTCGCGCCGCATTCCTGACGGCACGAGAGCCTTTTTGTTTTGTCCGGAGGCCGGGGTCACTCCCCGGTCTCGTCGTCACCGAACAGCCCCGGGATGCCGCAGACTGCGGCCACGCCCACCAGCGTAAAGACGATGCGCGACCAGATGGACGCGCTGCCCCCCAGCAGCCAGCCGACGAAATCGAACTGGAACAGGCCCACCAGCCCCCAGTTGATGCCCCCGACGATCATCAGGACGAGACAGATTTTGTAAAAGCTCTGCACAAAAAGGCCCTCCCTTCCTGCGGGCAGTATGCCCAAAGGAAGGGAGGGTTATGCATTTAATGGAGATAACCTCTCCGTCGCCGTTGCTCCTACCGAGGGGAGGCCTTGGCACGAGACTGAGAGGTTGGACAAAGACGGGCCTGCCCGCAGGCAAGGTCAGCGCCGTCTCACCGGCTGCACCTCCGCCCCTCCCCTTACGGGCTGGGCGGTATAGACCTCCGGCCAGCGAGGACGGAGGGCGGCGGCAGCGGCGAGGGCCTCGCCCTCGGTGCGGAAGACGCCGAAGACCGCTGCGCCGCTGCCGGTCATGAGGGCAGTGACCGCGCCGTTTTCCCGCAGGGCGTTCTTGATGGCCTCATTGTCCTTCGCGCCGCTGCACTCCTCGAGGGCGTTGCCTGCAGCGGCACAGACTCCGTCGAGGTCCCCGGCCCGGATGGCGGCCTCCTGCGCGGCGCAGTCGGGGTGGACGCTGCTGCCCACCCGGTCATAGGCCGCAAATGCCTCAGGGGTGGAGACGCCGTAGTCGGGCATGACCACCGTGAACCAGCACTCCGGCAGGGGCGGCAGAGGCTTGAGCACATCGCCGAGGCCCTGCACCCGGCAGGTGCCGCCCATGAGGGCGAAGGGCACATCCGCGCCGATGGACGCCCCCAGCGCGCACAGCTCGCTCATGGACAGCCGCGCACCGTACAACTCATTCAGGCCCACCAGCACGGCGGCAGCGTCGGCGCTGCCGCCTGCCATGCCAGCCCGGACAGGCACGTTTTTATAGATGGTGATGTCGGCCCCCGCCAGCAGGCCTGTGTAGTGAAAAAAGGCCAGCGCCGCCTTGATGGCGGTGTTGCCGGGGCCTGCCTTGACCTTGCTGCCCGGGAGGGTCAGGTCGAGGTAGGGGCTGCGGCGGATGACCACCCGCTCATACAGCGAGATGGCCTGCATGGTCATGTCCAGCGCGTGGTAGCCCCCGGGCAGGATGCCCACCACATCCAGTGCCAGATTCAGCTTGGCCGGAGCCAGCACCGTCACACTGCTGCGCATCGTCTGTCCCCTCCTCACTTGCCGTTCTCGCTCAGAAACTCCCGGATGCGGCGGAGGGCCTCCATCAGGTGCTCCACGCTGTAGGCGTAGGACACCCGGGCATACCCCTCGCCGGACGCACCAAAGGCGTTGCCCGGGATGATGGCGACGTGCTTCTGCTCCAGAAGCTTGGTACAGAACTCCTCGCTGGTCATGCCGCTGGACTTGATGCAGGGGAAGGCATAGAATGCGCCCCGAGGCTCAAAGCAGCTCAGGCCCATGTCATTGAAGCTTTTGACCACGAGGCGGCGGCGCATATTGTACTCGTTGCGCATCCGCTCGATCTCGCCGTCGCAGTCCTTGAGGGCCGTGATGGCGGCATACTGGCTGGTGGTGGGGGCGCTCATGATGGCGCTCTGATGAATTTTCGTCATAATTTTGATGATGGGCGCGGGGCCGCAGGCGTAGCCCAGCCGCCAGCCCGTCATAGCGTAAGTCTTGGAGAAGCCGTTGACCACCACCGTCCGTTCAGCCATGCCGGGCAGAGTGGCGATGGAGACATGGTTCTGGAGGCCGTAGTTCAGCTCAGCATAGATCTCATCCGACAGCACCATGATGTCGGTGCCCCGCAGCACCTCAGCGATGGCCTCAAGGTCTTCCCGCTCCATCACCGCGCCGGTGGGGTTGTTGGGGAAAGGCATGATGAGGAGCTTGGTGCGCGGGGTGATGGCGGCTTTCAGGGCGTTGGCCCGGAGGCGGAACTCGTCCTCCTGACGGCAGGCCACGTGCACCGGCACGCCGCCGGAGAGGGTCGTGATCGGCTCATAGCAGACGAAGCACGGCTCGGGGATGATGACCTCATCGCCGGGCTGTACCAGTGTGCGGATGCACATATCAATGGCCTCGCTGCCGCCCACGGTAACGAGGACTTCCTTGGCCGGGTCGTATTTCAGGCCCATCCGGCGGTCGAGGTAGCGGGCGATCTCGGCCCGCAGTTCCTTCAGACCGGCGTTGGAGGTATAGCGGGTACGGCCATGCTCGAGGCTCTCGATGCCAGCCTCCCGGACGGCCCACGGGGTCTTGAAGTCCGGCTCGCCGACGCCGAGGCTGATGCACTCGGGCATCTCAGCGGCAAGGTCGAAAAATTTGCGGATGCCGGAGGGCCGCATGGCGGCGGCGGCAGGCGCGATCAGTCTATCATAATCCATCACAGCACCGTGCACTCTCTTTCATCGATTTCTTCGTCCTGATACAGACGGCCCTCTTTCTTGTAGGTGCGGAGCACGAAGTGGGTAGCTGTGGACAGCACATCGTCCAGCGGGGACAGACGCTTTGCCACGAAGAGGGCGATCTCCTGAAAGGTCTGGCCCTTGATGACCAGCTGCAGGTCGTAGCCGCCGCTCATCAGCAGCACGCTCTCCACCTCGTCGAAGGAGGCGATAGTGGCTGCGATCTCGTCGAAGCCCCGGCTCTTTTTGGGGCTGACGTTCAGCTCGATGACGGCCTCCACCCGGTTCACCCCGGCCTTCTCCCAGTCCACGAGGGTCTTGTAGCCCTTGATGATGCCCTGCGCCCGGGCAAGGTCGATCATCGCCGCCACCTCGGCGGGGGATTTGTTCAGCATGGCCGCGATGTCCTCCACCGACATCCGGGCATTGTCCTCAAGGATCTTCAGAAGCTGTTCCATAGTCGTTTCTCCTTTGTTCAGCCTGTGGCGATATTTCTATCAGTATAGCACACCAGCGGGCGGTTTGCACCCGGTTTTTGCAGTTTCCCGCCCCATTCCGCCCGCAATAGACACTCTTTTGCCCTTCTTCCCTGCTCTTTTTTCCAAAAAGAGTGTTCATTTTTCGTGAAATCTGCTATACTGGAGAAAACCTTTTCTTTTGGCAAAAGCCTCTCCCTTTGGGAGAGGTGGCACCGAAGGTGACGGAGAGGGCAAGGATGCTGACAGAGAACAGCCGACACGGCGATGGCATCGCTCTGATGAAGAGACTGCTTATCGCTGCACAGCGGCTCTGTCACACCGACCTTGCCCTCTCAGGCGCTTTGCGCCAGCTCCCCCAAAGGGGGAGCCTTTCCATCAGGTCAACATCACAACAAAGGGGTAGAACTATGAAAGCATTCATTACCGTCATCGGCCACGACACCGTGGGCGTCGTCGCCCGCGTCTCGGGCCTGTGCAGCGAGCTGAACATCAACATCGAAGACGTCACCCAGAGCATCCTGCAGGGTATGTTCGCCATGATCATGCTGGTGGACATCACCAAGTGCAATGTCTCCCACGAGGAGCTGCACCAGAAGATGAATGCTCTCGCCGCCGAGATGGGGATGCAGATCAATCTCACCCGTCAGGAAGTTTTTGACGCGATGCATACCATCTGAGGAGATACGAATATGAACATGATGAACACCGGCGACATCCTCGAGACCATCGAGATGTTCACGCAGGACAATCTGGACGTGCGCACCGTCACCATGGGCATCAGCCTGTTGGACTGCATCGATCCGGACCCCAAAAAGGCCTGCGAAAAGATCTACAATAAGATCACCACCCGTGCCGCCCGGCTCGTGCCCGCTGTGGAGCACATCAGCGCCGAGTACGGCATCCCCATCATCAACAAGCGCATCAGCGTCACCCCCATCGCCATGCTGCTGGGTGCCTGCCCGGACGCCGACCCGGTGGACTTTGCCAAGACCCTCGACGCCGCCGGTAAGAAGGTCGGCGTCAACTTCGTGGGCGGCTACACTGCCCTCGTCCACAAAGGCTTCTCGGCGGGCGACCTGCGTCTCATCGAGTCCATCCCCCGTGCCCTCGCCGAGACGGACATCGTCTGCAGCTCGGTGAACATCGGCGCGACCAAAGCGGGCCTGAACATGGACGCCGTGAAGCTGATGGGCGAGGCCGTCAAGAAGGCCAGCGAGCTGACCGCCGACCGTCAGTGCATCGGCGCAGCAAAGCTCGTCGTCTTCTGCAATGCACCCGAGGACAACCCCTTCATGGCGGGCGCGTTCCACGGCCCCGGCGAGCCGGACTGCGAGATTCATGTGGGCGTCTCCGGCCCGGGCGCAGTCCGCGCCGCGCTGGCCCGCCTGCCCAAGGATGCTCCCATCGATCAGGTGGCCGAGCTGGTGAAGCGGACGGCCTTCAAGATCACCCGCGTGGGCCAGCTGGTGGCCAACCTCGCCTCCGAGGAGCTGGGCGTGCCTGCCGGCATCATCGACCTGTCTCTGGCCCCCACCCCCGCCGTGGGCGACAGCGTGGCCAACATCCTCGAGGAGATGGGCCTTGAGACCTGCGGCTGCTGCGGCACCACCGCCTGCCTCGCCCTGCTGAACGACGCCGTCAAGAAGGGCGGCGTCATGGCCTCCAACCATGTCGGCGGCCTGTCGGGCGCGTTCATCCCCGTCAGCGAGGACGACGGCATGATCCACGCCGCCGAGTGCGGCTGTCTGACCATCGAGAAGCTGGAGGCCATGACGGCTGTCTGCTCGGTGGGCATCGACATGGTCATCATCCCCGGCGACACCACCCCCGCCGTCATCAGCGCCCTCATCGCCGACGAAGCCGCCATCGGCATGGTCAACACCAAGACCACCGCCGTCCGCGTCATCCCGGCCATCGGCCGGAAGGCGGGCGAGGTGCTGGACTTCGGCGGCCTGCTGGGCTACGGGCCGATCATGCCCGTCAACCAGCGCGACCCCTCCGTCTTCATCAATCGCGGCGGCCGCCTTCCCGCACCCATGCAGTCGCTGAAGAACTGAGTAAGGCTCCGACATTCTGATACAGGAGTTGTAAACTTTCCGTGCAGTGCTTGACTTCTGTGGGAAATCGCATATAATAAAGACAGAAAGTGTAAGGACTCCATTGGCTTTCATCCCAATGGAAAAGCCCCCTCGGAGTTGCGACCTCCAAGGGGGCTTTCCTTTTTAGGCTTTGCGGTTCTTGTCGTTATCTGTCAAGCCATTTGCAAATGAAGTGAGACACAACATTCGCTGCGACAGATACGAAAAGTGTAAGGAAATGCTCCATGCTTTCACCCCCTCTCCCGTATGATGGCGGGGTGAACCGCATATTAAGTATAGCACACTTTTCGACGAAAAGGAACTGTGAATAAAACACCCTTCGCCAGCCCATCCTCTGGATAAAACTTCCAGAGGAGGCTGGTTTTTATGTTATCACGCCGGGAGATGGGGGCGCTGTGCGCTGCCCTGCTGCTCTGCCTTTTGCTGTCGCTGGGGGCGGGCTGGGCGAAGGGGCAGCTGGACGCCGCCGACGCCCTCGCTGCCGACACCCTGCGGCTCCACATCCGGGCCGACACCAACGCAGTGCGGGACCAGAGCGCGAAGCTGGCCGTCCGGGATGCCGTGCTGGCCCTCGCCGACGAGAGCTGCCCAGCGGACGGCAAAGCCGACGCCAAGGTCTGGGCGGCGTCAAATCTCGTCCGGCTCGAGCTGACGGCCCGGGAGGTGCTGGCAGCGCGGGGCACCCACGCACCGGTGCACGCCTGCCTCGTCAATATGTATTTCCCCACCCGGCGCTACGCAGGAGCAGCCCTGCCCGCCGGACGGTACGATGCAGTGCGGCTGGACATCGGGACTCACCGGCCGGGCCGCAACTGGTGGTGTGTGCTCTACCCGGGCCTCTGCCGGTCGGCCTGCGGCGGGTATGCACGGCCCGAAGAAAACGACCTCGTCTGCGGAGAGTACCTCGTGCGGTTCCGGCTGGTGGAGTGGTGGGGCGAAGTCACCGCCCCCCGGGAGGATGCAGTGCTGGCCGGGGGAACGCTCTGCCCCGACGCCGCATAGGATAGGCGCGGAAGGAGTGTGACAACACTATGGCGATCCCTGCTTACTACTCACTCATCCAGCGCGGCAGCTCCGGCCCCGACGTGGCCCTCGTGCAGACGTGGCTCAACGGCATCCGGGACAGCTGCACATGGTACGCAGCCCTCACCGTGGACGGCCGCTTCGGTGCAAAGGCCGAAAAGGCCGTCCGGGAGTTCCAGCTGCGGTATGGTCTGGCAGAGGACGGCAAGGTGGGCGCGAACACATGGAACGTCCTCTACGCCCGCTACACGGCCAAGCACGGCCTGACCGTCCCCTACCCCGGCATCGTGCTACGCAGCGGCAGCGCAGGCGGCTGCGTCCGTCTGGTGCAGCAGAAGCTCAACGCCGAGGGCGAGCGCCTGACCACCGACGGCAAATTCGGCACAGGTACTGCTGCCGCCGTCAAGCGCTATCAGGCCCGCCATGGCCTCACCGCCGACGGCACGGTGGGCAAAGCCACATGGGAGAAGCTGTTCCCGACGGCGTGATGTAAAAAGGAGTCTGGGCAGCGGCCCAGCGCATATTCTCCCACGCCTCCGCACACCCTAAGTACGGAGGTGTTTTTTATGCAATCTCTCACACCCTTCATCCACCGCCAGCTTGAGGACGCACCCGGCCCCAGCAGTCCGCCGGAGGCGGCGGGCAGCCGGGTGAGTCCGGCCCTCGGACAGCCGCCGAGCACAGAGCCGCCCAAACCGGGTTGCGGCTCCCAGCAGCCGCCGTCACAGCCGGATGACCCCGATGTGCAGCTGCCTCCCGAGAGCGAGCAGCCCGGCGTCCCGATGACGAACGGCACCCCTGTCGCCTGTCGGCAGAAGAACGCCGCCGAGTATCTGGCCGGGCGGTCGCCGGGCGTGATGGCACAGTACGGAGACGGGCTCTTCGGTACAGAGCAGCACACGAAGAGCCGCCAGCCGGCGCCCGACAAAGACGAGAGCGGCGTTTTACAGCTGGTAGAGTGGCGCGAAGAAGCGCCTTACGGTTGAAACGGGACTAAAATTCAGAAAATATTTTCCAATTACCTGTTGAAATCTTTGCGCAGTTCTTTTATTATGGTAGCAAACAAAGCAAAGGCAGGTAATCTATTATGGCAGAGATCAAATATGAGATCGTGGAGCGCATCGCCGTCCTCGGCGAGCGTCCCCGGGGCTGGGAGCGTCAGCTGAACCTCATCAGCTGGAACGACGGCGACCCCAAATATGACATCCGCGACTGGTCCCCGGACGGCACCCGCATGGGCAAGGGCATCTCCCTGAGCCACGACGAGCTGGCCATCCTCAAGGGCATCCTCGAGGATATGGAGCTGTAAGATGACGGAGCGCGAGGAGTTTCTGGACATTTTCCACCGGTACGTCACCCGCCCCGGCAGCGAAAAGCTGCTGGACTGGCTGGACACCAAGACGGATTTCTTCACCGCACCGGCCTCCACCCGCTTTCATGGGGCTTATGACGGGGGGCTGTGCGCCCACAGCCTCAATGTCTACCGGGTGCTGCGGAGCAGCTTTTTCGAGCCGGACACCGACACGGAGGAGACTTACGCCATCGTCGCCCTGCTCCACGACCTGTGCAAGGCCAACTTCTACAAAAAAGGCACCCGCAACGTGAAGAACGACGAGACCGGCAAGTGGGAGAAGGTGCCCTCCTACAGCGTGGAGGATATGTTCCCCTACGGCCACGGCGAGAAGAGCGTCTTTCTCATCGAGCGGTTCATGAAGCTCAAGGTCGAGGAGGCCGTGGCCATCCGCTGGCATATGGGCGGCTTCGACGACGCCGTCCGGGGCGGCAGCTTTGCCATGTCGGGGGCTTTCGAGAAGTACCCTCTGGCCGTCAAGCTGCATATCTCCGACCTTGAGGCGACGTATCTGATGGAGACGAGGGAGGCATGAGAAAACCTCACCTCTCCGCAAAAGGCTCTCCCTTTGGGAGAGCTGGCGCGTAGCGCCTGAGAGGGCAAGGACTCTGACGAGGAAATGCAGACGCAACGATGGTATCCCTCTGACAAAAAGCCTTACTTTTCGTTGGGTGTTGGCTCTGTCATGCCGGGCTTGCCCTCTCCGTCTGCTGCGCAGACACCTCTCCCAAAGGGAGAGGCTTTTGCCTTCCTATAAACAAAAAAGCCCACCTGCATCTCGCAGGCGGGCTTTTCTCATGTACTTACGATTCTTTTTCTCCCGGCATCAGCCTCGCCAGCTGAGCCAGCACCTCATCGCCGAGATGTTCGAGGCGGGTCTTGGGTCGGGCCGGAGCAGCCGGAGGCGCAGGGACAGACACAGCGGCCTCCGGGGGCTGCTCTGCGTCCTTCTTTTCGTCCCCGGGGAAGGAGATGGTGGGCAGAGGGGGCAGCTCCGGCAGGGGCTTGAGAGCCTCCGCAGCCAGCTTCTCCACCTCGGCGTGCAGCACATCGCACCGGGCGCTCAGGTCGGCGTTCTCCTTCCGCAGGGCCAGAATGGTGCGCTCGTAGGCGAACATCCGCGTCTCATAGCGGCGCAGCTCGGCGTTGGCAGCGTTGAGCTGACGGCTCAGCTGCTCAAGCTTGGCCCGTTCCGCCGCCTCGGGCGCAGGGGCAGGGCATGACCGCTCCGGTTCGGGTGCCATGGCTTCTTCCACCTCCTGCAGTCTGCGCTGGGCGCAGCGCTCCTCCCGGGCAGTCTCCCGGCAGAGCGCCTCGAGCCGATGCAGCTCCGGGGTCCGGCGGCTGCTCAGCCATTCCAACGGCAGCTTGGTCTCCTGCTGCTCCACGGTCGGGGCCTCCTTGTGTTTATCTCCGCTTGTTCAGGATCGCCAGCAGGTCGTCATAATAGCTGGTGTCGCTGCTCTCCTCCTCCACGGGCTTGGCGGCAGCGGTGCCGGAAGCGGCAGAGGGGGTGTTGACCTCGGCGCTGAAGACTGCGCTGGGGGCGGAAGCGGTGACGCCGGGTGCTGCGGCACCGGCGGCAGAAGTGCCGAGGGTGCTGCGCAGGCCGTCCGCGGCCTTATTGTCGAAGCCGGTGGCCACGACCGTGACCCGCATCTCGTCCGACAGGTTCTCATCAAAGGCAGTACCCCAGATGATGTTGGCATCGGGGTGAGCGCTCTGGGTGATGAGGCCCGCAGCGGTCTCCACGTCCTCCAGACCGATGTCGGGGCTGGAGGTGATGTTGATGATGACGCCGTGTGCGCCGGCGATGCTGGTCTCCAGCAGCGGGGAGGAGATGGCAGCCTTGGCGGCGTTCTCGGCCTTTCCTGCGCCCTTGGCGCTGCCGACGCCCATATGGGCGTAACCGGCGTCCTTCATGATGGAGCGCACGTCGGCGAAGTCGAGGTTGATGAAAGCCGGCACGTTGATGAGGGCGGAGATGGACTCGACGCCCTGACGCAGCACATTGTCGGCTGCCTGGAAGGCGTTCATCAGGGTGATCTTCTCCTGACTGATCATCTTCAGGCGCTCGTTGGGGATGACGATGAGGCTGTCCACGTGCATCAGCAGGTTGGCGATGCCCTGCTCGGCCAGACCCATCTTCCGCTTGCCCTCAAAGGAGAAGGGCTTGGTGACGATGCCCACGGTCAGGATGCCCAGATCGTGTGCCACCTCGGCCACCACAGGAGCTGCGCCGGTGCCGGTGCCGCCGCCCATACCGGCGGTGATGAAGACCATCTGAGAGCCCTTCAGGGCGTTTGCGATCTCGTCCTTGCTCTCCTCGGCGGCGCGCTGGCCGATCTCAGGGTCGGCACCTGCGCCGCGGCCCTTGGTGAGCTTGGAGCCGAGCTGTACTTTCGTTGCAGCATGGTTCTTGGAGAGAGCCTGCTGGTCGGTGTTCATTGCGATGAACTCGACGCCCTGCAGGCCGTCGCTGACCATGCGGTTGACGGCGTTGCCGCCGCCGCCGCCCACGCCGATGACCTTTATCGTCGTTACGTTTTCGTCCATTTCTTCGTCGAGCATGAGTGCCATATCATTGTCCTCCATCGGATTTTATCGTGACCCGCGCCTGCGCGCGCAGGATTATACGCATACTGAAGCTACTATATAACAGTATCGTATCATCTTTTTGCCCCGAATGCAAGTCTATTCTGGTTTTTAGCTGGTATTTTTTTCACGCAGCCCGGAGCAGGGGTCATTTCTCTCCCAATTCGTGCCCCGAGCGCGGCCAGCGTCTCCGTCAGGCCCGCGTAACCCCGGTCGATATGACGGGTGTCCTCCACCCAGCTCTTTCCTCCTGCCGCAAGGGCGGCAAGGACCAGTGCGGCACCGCCCCGCAGGTCGGGGGCCATAAGGGTGGTGCCGTGCAGGCCGCTCTCCGGCAGCGGGCCGACGGAGAGCACCCGCCCGGCCCGTTTTGCCCGCCCGCCCAGCCGCTCAAAGCCCTCTGCGCAGCCGAAGCGCTCCTCGAAGACGACATCCTCGATGCTGCTCTCCCCCTCGGCGCAGAGCATGGCGGCAGCCAGCAGGGGCGCAGCGTCGGTGGCGAGGCCCGGATACACCCCTGTGAAGACCCTGCCCACCCCATACAGCCGCCCGAAGCGGGCTATTTCGGCCCGGTCTGCTCCCCGCTTCACGGTGCAGCCCATTTGTTCCAGAATTTCCAGTACCGGCTCGTAGAGTCCGGGCGGGCATCCGGCCAGTTCCACCCGCCCTCCGGCTGCAGCAGCGGCGCAGGCAAGCGTGGAGGCGAAGATGCGGTCGGGCAGAGGCGAAAAATCGCAGCCGGAGAGCGTCCGCCGCCCCTCGATGCGGATGGTAGATGTCCCCGCCCCTTCGATCTGTCCGCCGCAGCGGCGGAGGAAGTCCGCGAGGTCGGATATTTCCGGCTCCCGCGCAGCCCCCCGCAGCACCGTGGTGCCCCGGGCACAGACAGCGGCCAGCAGCAGGGTCTCGGTAGCCCCCACGCTGGGGAAACGGAGGGTGAAGTCAGCCCCGTGAAGCCCGCCCGGCGCGGCCAGCACCAGCCGTCCCGCCCCGGCATCCAGCTCTTTCGCCCCCATCCGGCCAAGCCCCTCGAGGTGCAGGTCGATGGGCCGCTGGCCGATGGGGCAGCCCCCGGGCAGGGAGGTCTCGGCCCGGCCCAGCCGCGCCAGCAGCGGTGCGCAGAAGAGGATGGAGGCCCGCATCCGGGCGGCAGCGTCCCCCGGCAGGGTGCTGCACACCGGCGTGCCGCTGACGACTATGTCCGCCCCCTGCCGCCGAGCGTCACACCCTGCTCCCCGCAGCAGCGCAAGGCAGCACTCCACGTCCGACAGGGCCGGGACAGCCCGCAGCCGCACCATCCCCCGGCAGAGCAGCGCCGCCGCAAGGAGCGGCAGCACGCTGTTTTTCGCCGCAGGCACCGCCGCCGTCCCGTTCAGCGGCCTCCCGCCCATCACCCAGATCCGCCCGCTCTCCTGTGTCATATCCCCGGCCCCCCGTTCTCGAAAAGATACCCCACAGTATGCGGAAGCGGAGAAATATGTTTGCAGTTTTGGCAAAAGACTCTCCCTTTTGGGGAGCTGGCGCAAAGCGCCATTTTCTGTTTCTTTTCGTCGAAAGATATGTTATACTTGTTCTGCGGCCTCGTCCGCCCATTACCAGATGGGAGGGAGGTGAACGACCATGGACTTATTTATGTCTCTGCTTCTGTCCATCGCAGCAAATGTAGTGTCTCACTACATCTGCAAGTGGCTTGATGGATGGCTGAAGGGCCGCAAGCACTAAAAAAGGACCCCCCTTTTGGAGTTGCCGCTCCGGAAGGGGGGTCTTTTCTTTTGGTGAGGACCATGAACATCCTCTTGTCTCTGCACTTTTATTATACGCTCTCCCGCCTAAAAGTCAAGCAGAGTGCAGAAAGTTTACAAACGCAAAGCCTGTGTCCAAGGCTCTCCCTTTGGGAGAGCTGGCGCGTGAGCGCCTGAGAGGGCAAGGACAGCACGACAGAGCCGCTGCACAGCGATAAGCAGTCCCTTTATCAGAGCGATGCTGTCGCGGGGTCAGTATTCTTTGTCAGCGCCCTTGCCCTCTCCGTCTGCTACGCAGACACCTCTCCCAAAGGGAGAGGCTTTTCCGCGCGGTCAAGCCTCATTTCGTGATACCCCCAGCACCACCCCCATCTCTCCCAGCAGCATCATGAGACTGGTGCCGCCTGAGGAGAAAAAGGGCAGGGAGATGCCGGTGTTGGGGATGGTGTTGGTGACGACGGCCACGTTCAGCACAGCCTGCAGCGCCACCTGCACCACAAACCCCACCACCAGCAGTGCCCCGAAGCGGTCAGGGGCGTGGGCAGCGATGACGATGCCCCGGCACAGCAGCAGCACAAACAGCCCCACCACCGCACAGGCCCCCACGAAGCCCAGCTCCTCGCAGACGATGGAGAAGATGAAGTCGTTCTGCGGCTCGGGGACAAAAAGATGCTTCTGGCGGCTGCTGCCGAGGCCGAGGCCGGCGGCCCCGCCCGAGCCGATGGCGTAGAGGCTCTGGATGGTCTGGTGGCCGTCCCCCAGCGGGTCGGCGAAGGGGTCGAGCCACGACCGCAGCCGGTCGGCGGCGTAGGGCACGAGGTCGGGCATGACGGCCACTGCCGCCGCAACGGCCCCGATGCCGCCCGCCCCTGCCAGCAAGAACCACCGCAGCCCCGTGCCCCCCACGAACATCAGCACCGACCCGATGCCGAGGATAAGGACGGTGCCGGAGAGGTGGGGTTCCAGCAGCATCAGCGCTGCCACCACCCCCAGCACCAGCGCGAAGGGCAGCACCCCCACGCTGAAATCCTTCATCCGGTCGTGGTTCAGCGCGATGATGTGGGCGAACACCAGCACCACCGCGAACTTTGCGATCTCGCTGGGCTGCAAAGTGCCCAGCCCCGGGATGACCAGCCACCGCTTGCAGCCGTTGTACTCGGGCATGAAGAGCACCGCCGTCAGCATCACCAGCGACAGCCCCAGCACCGGCCATGCCAGCTTGTGGAAGATGTGGTAGTCCACCCGGCTGGCCAGCCCCATGCCGCACAGCCCCAGCGCCGCATAGAGCAGCTGAGGCCGCAGGTAGGCCCACGCATCCCCCCGCCGGTAGAGGGCCACAGCGCTGGACGCACTGGCCAGCATCACCAGCCCGAAGCCCACCAGCGTGAGCACCAAGATCAAAAACGGCAGGTCCATGCCGGGCATCGGGCGCAACAGCTTTTTCATCCTCTCCCCCCTTCCCTTTAGTGTACGCAGCCGCCCGGGCGGCTAGTCACACCGACCGCCGCATATCCTGTAGAGAGGGAGGTGCTGTCATGTCAAACGATTCCGACACCCTGCGCACCCTGCCGGAGCAGGCCTTCCGCGCCCGGGCGGGGCTTGTGGCGGGGGTGTTTTGTCTCATCTGCCTCGGGCTGGCGGTGCGGCTGCTGTTTTTGCAGGTGGTGGGCGGCGGCTGGTACGCCCAGCGCGCCCTCGGCCAGCAGCTGCGGGACACCGTCGTCCCCGCCGACCGGGGCCGCATCACCAGCGCCGACGGCCTCCTTCTCGCGGCCAACAGCAGCTGCTGGACCCTCCGGGCCTCCCCCCGGGAGATGCCGGAAGACCGCCTTACCCTTGCGGCCAAGGGCCTTTCCGACCTTCTGGCGCTGGATGAAAAGAAGCTGCTGGAAAAGTTCAGCGACCGCCGCTCCAACGACTGTCTTCTCCGCTACCGGGTGGACCGTCAGACCGCCGACGCCGTCCGGGACTTCTGCGAGGCCAACGGCATCACCGGCATCCGCATCCAGCAGGATTCCAAGCGCTGGTATCCGCAGGGAGAATTTCTCGCGTCGGTGCTGGGCTTCACCAACGTGGACAACGCAGGTGTCTCGGGCCTCGAGCTGAAGTATGACGACCTGCTCACCGGCGAGAACGGCGTGGTTCTGACCGCAGTGAATGCGTGGGGCTACACCCTCGAGCAGAGCTATGAGACAGAGATCCCTCCCACCGAGGGGGACGGCCTCCGCCTCACCATCGACACGAACATTCAGCACTACCTCGAGAACGCGCTGGGCTATGCAGTGAAGGAGCACCATGTGGCGGCCCGGGCCGTGGGCATCGTCATGGACGTGAACACCGGGGCAGTGCTGGCCATGTCCACCACCCCCTCCTACGACCCCAATCAGCCCCGGGTGATCGCTGACAGAGCCGCCCGGGAGGCCGTGGAGGGTCTGACCGGCAGCGAGCGGGCGGCAGCGCTCCAGCTGGCTCAGCAGACCCAGTGGCGGAACAAGGCCGTCAGCGACCTCTACGAGCCGGGCAGCGTTTTTAAGCTCATCACCTGCGCGGCGGCGCTGGACACCGGGGCCATCGGCAAGCATTCCAGCTTCTACTGCGGCGACTCCATCTCGGTAGCAGGCACCCGCTTCCACTGTGCCAACCACAAGCGCCACGGGGCGCAGACCGTGACGCAGGCGCTGGAAAACTCCTGCAACCAGAGCTTCATCCAGATCGGTGCACGGCTGGGCAAAGAGGCTTTCTGCGACTACTTCGAGGCCTTCGGACTCCGCGCCCCCACCGGCATCGACCTGCCTGCCGAGCCGAAAAAGAGCCTCTACTATACCGCCGAGCGGATGGGGCCTGTGGAGCTGGCCTCCTGCGCCTTTGGCCAGAGCAGCAAGGTCTCCTACCTCGAGATGGCGGCGGCGGTCTGTGCCGTGGTCAACGGCGGGCGGTTGATGCAGCCCTATGTCGTCTCGGACATCCTCGGCCCGGAGGGCGAGGTCATCGACCATCTCGCCCCGGTCTGCCGCCGCCGGGTGCTCAAGGAAGAGACCTCCCGCACCATGCGGGAGATGATGGAGGCTGTGGTGCTCTACGGCGGCGGACGGAACGCCCAGATCCCGGGCTACCGGGTGGGCGGCAAGAGCGGCACCAGCCAGAAGCTGGACAGCGCCGACGAGAAAGCCCGCATCGCCAGCTTCGTGGCCGTGGCCCCCATCGACGACCCCCAGTTCCTCTGCCTCGTCTGTCTCGATGAGCCTCACAGCTGGACGACGGCGGGAGGCAGCCTCTCGGCCCCGGTCTGCGCCGAGGTCCTTGAGCAGACGCTGGTCTATAAGGGCATCCCTCGGGCCAGCCTCCCTGCTCCCTCCACCGCTGAGACCTCTGCCGACCTCCCCGAGGATGGAGACAGCTTCGATGGGGCGTGATTTTTTCGTAAAAGAAAAGACCGCCCGGAGGCGGTCTCGAGTGCATATTCTCCTTAGCTCTGCTGCGGCTGGTCGCGGAAGGTGATCTCGCCGGTGGCGCTGTCCATGGCATCGACGATGGCGAGGCTCTCCAGCTGGATGCCCTTGCTGCGGATCAGCTCGCCGCCCTGCTGGAAGCCCTTCTCGACGGCGATGCCGATGCCCTCCACGGCGGCACCGGCCTTCTCGGTCAGCTCCAGCAGACCCATCAGGGCGCAGCCGTTGGCAAGGAAGTCGTCGATGATGAGGACGTGGTCCTCCGGGGTGAGGAACTTCTTGGAGACGATGACGTTGTAAATTTTCTTGTGGGTGAAGGACTGGATCTTCGTCTCGTAGTTGTCGTAGTCGAGGTTGATGCTCATAGACTTCTTGGCGAACACCACCGGCACGTTGAACTCGCTGGCCACCACAGCCGCGATACCGATGCCACTGGCCTCGATGGTGAGCACCTTGTTGATGGGCTTGCCCGCGAACAGGCGCTTCCACTCCTTGGCCATCTCCCGGAACAGCGGGATGTCCATCTGGTGGTTGATGAAGCTGTCCACCTTCAGCACGTTGCCTTCGCGGACGATGCCGTCTTTGCGGATGCGGTCTTCCAGCATTTTCATGTTCTGTCTCTTCCTCCCTGATCTCCTGTCACAAAACGGTCGATATTTCATATCAGTATACCGGAAGCCGCCCCTGTTGGCAAGGCCCTTTCTGCCCAAATTTCGCCTCTTCTCCCCGGTTTTTTCAGCGCTTTGCGTTAAAAGTACGACTTTGCCCTTTCCTGTGCTCCGAGGCGCGTCCATCCGGGGGCAGATTTCTTCCGTTTTCTCTTGTTTTCTGCGCAAAATCGAGTATACTGGTAGCAACCGGAAACGGCTGCTGCGGCCTGTGGGGGCCGCGCCAGAAAAAAGGAGTCACCATATGAAAACAGGGCTAGTATTAGAGGGCGGTGCCATGCGCGGGATGTTCACCGCAGGCGTCCTCGATGTTCTCATGGAGCACGGCCTCACCACCGACGGCACCATCGGGGTATCCGCCGGTGCAGTGTTCGGCTGCAACTTCAAGTCTCATCAGATCGGGCGCGTCATCCGCTACAACACCGAGTATTGCGACGACAAGCGATATGCCAGCTTCGGCAACCTGCTGCGCACCGGCAATCTCTATAGCGAGGATTTCTGCTACCACATCGTGCCGGAAAAACTCGACCCCTTCGACGAGGAGGCTTTCCGCGCCTCGCCGATGGACTTTTTCGTCGTCTGCACCGACCTTCGCACCGGCGAACCCATCTACCACAAGTGCCGCACCGGCGATGCCGAGGACGTGCGCTGGATGGAGGCCTCGGCGTCCATGCCGCTGGCCGCCAAAGCCGTCCGGATCGGCCACTATGCCCTTCTGGACGGCGGCGTAGCTGACTCCATCCCCGTCCGCTTCTTCGAGAGTCTGGGCTACAAGCGCAACATCATCATCCTGACCCAGCCCAAAGGCTTCGTAAAAAAGAAAAATCCCTTTCTTCCTGCCATCCGGGCACGGTATCTGCGCTACCCTGCCTTTGTGGCGGCGGTGGCCGACCGCCACGAGCGGTACAACGAGACGCTCTCCTACATCGCCATGCAGGAATCCACCGGCAGAGACTTTGTCATCCGCCCGCCTATCCCGCTGGAGATCGGCGCCATGGAGCGCGACCCCGCCCAGCTGCGCCGGGTCTACGATACCGGCCGCGCCGTTGCGGAGAATCAGCTGGATAAGATCGAGGCTTTCCTGAATGAAGTGAAGGAGATGGAGGAATAACCTCTCCGTCACGCCTACGGTTCACGGTCAGCCGCCTCTTTGTCCAACCTCTCAGTCTGCTTCGCAGACAGCTCCCCTAGTAGGGGAGCCTCTGGCGAAGAGGCGAGGCCTCACGGAATGCCAAGGCCTCCCCTCGATAGGGGAGGTGGCACGCCGAAGGCGTGACGGAGAGGTTTGGCAACGGCAAGCCTGCCGGTCATAGAAAGAAGGAAATCAATGTCCCGCTGTGTTATCTTGTCGGCCTGCCCCGTCAGCCCTGCGCTGGCGGCGGCGCTGCGGCCCGACGACACCATCATCGCCTGCGACGCGGGCTACCGCAACTGTGAGCCGCTGGGCTGCCGCCCCGACATCATCGTGGGCGACTTCGACACCGCGCCCTGCCCGGCGCAGGAGGAGGACGACATCGTCGTCCTGCCCCACGTCAAGGACGACACCGACACCGAATATGCGGCAAAGCTGGCCTCTGAGAAGGGCTTCGACGAGGCGCTTTTGCTGGGTGCGCTGGGCGGCAGACGCCTCGAGCACACGCTGGCGAACCTCTGCACCGGCCTCGGCCTTGAGCAGCGGGGCGTCCGGGCCACGCTCCTCGACGAGCGCAGCCGCATCACCTTCGTGATGCCCGGCGAGACCCGCCGCTACCCGAAGGGCGAATACTTCTACCTCTCCGTCTTCCCGATGGAGGGCAGAGCCGAGGGCGTCTCGGAGCGCGGCTCGTTCTACGAGCTGACGGACGCCGTCCTCACCGCAGGCTACCCCCTCGGCGTCAGCAACGAGTACGCCGACGGCTCCGACTGCATCACCATCTCCACCCGGAAGGGCGCGCTGGTGGTGGTGGAGACGGTGCCGGATGGCCCGATCCTGAGCTGAGCGTCACATTCTGCGCCCCGCCCGCCTATAATGGCATAGAAAACGAGAGAAAGGTGGTCGGCGCTATGCAGGTGGTCGTGCTCAAAAGCCCCAAGTGTCTGAGGGGGCTGCTCCGCAGACTGTTCGGGATAAAAAAGGAAACGCAGGACTAAAGAAAACAGAAGCCGCCGTGCCGCCCGGGAAGACCGGGGGCGCGGCGGCTTTTTCTGCGGTCTGGGAGTGGAATGATAAATCTAGGTTGAATTTATCCTATGATTTGAGTATACTAAAGACAGAAGGGAGTCTGATGTTATGAATATCAATACGGATACGATGGTGCCCATCTCGGTCGCAAACCAGAATTTTTCCAAAGTTGCGCGTCTGGTAGACCAGTTCGGCTCGGCGGTCATCCTGAAAAACAACGCACCCCGGTATATCATCTACGAGTTCAATCAGGCGGATGCCATGCAGGCCGCAGCAGACGACGATGTACTGGCTTCCTCGCTGAAGCTGATGGATCGCAACAAGCGTGTCTATGAGGAGCTTGCCAAATGAAGGTGTTGACCAAACGGCAGATACTTCTGCTGCATTCGGCACTGATCCGACAGTCCGGCGGATCGGATGGCATCCGGGACGAGGGGCTTTTGGACTCGGCTGTCAGCACACCGTTCCAGACCTTTGCCGATCAGGAACTCTACCCCTCTCTGTTGGAGAAGGCCGCCCGGCTGGGGTTTGGATTGATCTGCAACCACCCGTTTATCGACGGCAACAAGCGGATAGGTACGCACGCGATGCTGGTCTTTCTGGACATCAACCAGATCACATTGTCCTATGAAGACGATGATCTGATCGAAACGATCCTGCGCGTGGCGTCGGGAACACTGGACTATAACGGTCTGCTGGGCTGGCTGCAAGAACACTTGGAGTAAGCGGCCTTTTTCACCCCCCAAACCTGCGTGAAAGGCCCTGAAACCTGCGTGAATCGCACTTGCGGGGGGCGGCGAGGCAAGTTATAATAGAGTTACCGAAACACATCACACGATTGGAGGTAACGACCATGAAACGGAAAAAATTCCTTGCCCTCGCCCTCGCGGGCGTGATGACCGCAGCGACCCTCACCGCCTGCGCACCGCTGGAAGACCTCTACGACTGGTTCTTTGGCAGCGGGAGCAGCAACGCTTCCCACGGCAGCGAAAAGGGCCTTGTGAGGGAGTCCGAGGAGCTTAACAATAAGCTCGAGCCGCTCAAGGCGTATTTGGAACTTTCTGAAACCACAGCAAGCGACAGGGCCAAGGAGACGCTTGAGAAAGTGGCAAAAGAATTTGACGCGGAATGGCTCATCGACGGCGAGTTGTCGACCAATACGGCTATAGCTGCGCTCGGATCCATCGCGAACGACTTAAACCAGCAGTTATGTGTGGACGTGATGGAGTGGCCTTTCTCCAGCGGGACAGCGGTTACTGATCCGGGTCACAGGATGATTTACGTAGGTGGCTATGAGGATCGAGGGGCTGATACTGGTGTGCCTTCCCATTACTCTCGTCTGACAAAGTATTCTTTCTTAAAAGGTCAATTGAAATCCCTCAATATAAATGACGCTGAACTATACGCTGGTACGTTCCAGAAAGGCGATAAAACATACGCCGCGATGGTCATCATATTTTAGGAGTGAAAGCAGTGATTAGGCTCTGCTTTACACACCCTTTTCCGGAAAGAAAGCTTTTCCCCCTCGGAGCGGGCTAGCCCTCTCAGTCTCGCATTCGCTCGCCAAGGCCGGGTTGCGGCACCCAGCGTCTGCTTCGCTGTCGCTTGCATCCTGCTGGCCGCTGCCCCAACAGCTCCTCCCTGTTTCCGCCGCTGGCGGCGGTCGTCGCCGTTGCCCCAAAGGGGGAGCCATTGGCAAGCCGGGCCACTTTTCGCTGGACGCATAAGGCCCGACAGGGCGCAAAAGAGCGGGCCTCGCTTACGGGGGCAGCGGCTTCTGGACAAGAGCACCTCGTCAAGCTGCTGTGAATCCAGACCGCAGGGCACTACTGTTTCCGGATAGAAGAAACTTTGCTCGTCCCGCGTGGGCCTGACCGGCACGCCAGTGCCTCTCCCTTTGGGAGAGGTGGCTGCGAAGCAGACGGAGAGGGCAAGGATGCTACCGGAGAAACACTGGCACAGCGACAGCATCGCTCTGACAAAGAGCCTGCTTATCGCTGCGCAGCGGCTCTGACTCAGGCGGCTTGCCCTCTCAGTCATCGCTGCGCGATGCCAGCTCTCCCAAAGGGAGAGCCTCAAAGCAGCCCCTCAGAACGCCGCATAAAACGGCGCGCTCACGGTGACATTGGCCGTGCCCCGTGTCAGCTCCTGCAGCTGGGTGAGCAGCGGCCCCTCGGTGTGTTCCGGCATCTGCCAGCGGAGGGTGACCCGGTCGGTGAACTCCGGCTCGGCCAGCTTGCCCCCTGCCGCCCGGATGAGGAGGTCGGCCCGCTCATAAAGCCCGTAATCCACCGTCACCTCCAGCGCCACCACGCTGCGCACTGTGACCACCTCGGCGGCTTCCAGCGCCCGGGCGGTGGCTGTGGTGTAGGCCCGGACGAGGCCCCCTGTGCCCAGCAGCACACCGCCGAAGTACCGGGTGACGACCACGATGAGGTCGGTCAGGCCGCTGTGCTGCAAGACCTCCAGCGCAGGCGTCCCCGCCGTCTTGGCCGGTTCGCCGTCGTCGGAGTAGCGCTCCCGGCTGCCCTCCCGCAGACGGTAGGCATAGACGTTGTGGCGGGCGGTGCGGTTGGCCGCACGCACCTGCTCCAGAAAGGCCACGGCCTTTTCCTCGCTGTCTGCAAAGGAGAGCTGCGCGATGAAGCGGCTCTTCTTCTCTTCGTATTCTCCGATGGCCGTGCCTCGGATGGTGCGGTAATCCTCCACGCTGGTTCCTCCTGCTTTTCATCAATGAGATAAGTATAGCATAAACCGCCCCAAAGAAAAAGCCCGCCCATGCCAGCGGCACAGACGGACTCATTTTTCATGTCAGGTTCAGCGGATCTCGATGCCCAGCTTGAACTTCAGGTTGCCCAGCACCTTCTTGACGGTGCGCTCCACCTGCTCGGCGGAGACTTCGGCAGCGGGGTCGGACAGGGTCAGGGAGAAGGCCATGCTCTTCTTGCCCTCGCCGAGGTTCGCGCCCCGGTAAATATCGAACAGCTTGACCTCGGTGATGAGGGGGCTGGCCTTTTTGATGGCCTCCTCGATGTCGCCGCAGGCCACAGCCTCGTCGCAGACCAGCGCCAGATCGCGCTTGACGGCGGCATAGGGGCTGAGGGGCTTGTAGCGCAGCCCGCCCTCGACGCAGGACATCAGGGCCTCGTAGTCCAGCTCGCCCAGATAGATATTCTGGCTGTCCTTCTGCTCCTTGGCGATCTCCAGCTCAGCGTTGATCTCGTTGGCCAGCTTGCCAAAGACGCCCAGACGCTTGCCGTTGCAGTAGACGGCGGCGCTGATGCCGGGGTGGAGCCAGCTGGTGGTCTCCCGCTGGTAGGTGAAGGTCAGGTCGAAGCCTGCGGCCAGCGCCTCCAGAGCGCCCTTGACGGTGAAGAAGTCCTCCGCCGGGCCGAACGCGCCGAGGCAGAGGGTCTGACGCTCGTGGGGGTGCTCCTGAATGGGCAGCTCCTTGGCGAGGTAGACCGGTGCCATCTCAAACAGACGGCCCTCGGCGTTGCCCTTCTTCAGGTTGTCCACGATGACGTTCAGCATGGAGGGGGCCAGCAGGGTGCGCATGACGGACAGATTCTCGCTGATGGGGTTCAGGATGCGGATGGCCTTGCGGGCCTTGTCGTCCTCCGGGATATGGAGCATATCGAACTCGGCGTTGGAGTAGAAGGCCAGCGTGGAGGCCTCGTAGAAGCCCTGTGCCGCCAGCAGCCGCTTGGTCTTGAGCTGCTGCTTCTGGTCGTAGTTCAGGCCGCCGTTGGTGACGGAGGCAGTGTTCAGGAAGGTGGGCACGATGTGGTCATAGCCGTACTCGCGGATGACCTCCTCGGCCAGATCGGGGAAGCTCTCCACATCCTCGCGGTAGAGCGGTGCCGAGACGTCCCAGCTGCCGTCGGCCTGCACATCCACGGTGAATTCGAGGCGCTCGAGGATGTCGATCATGGTCTGGTCGGGCACGGTGATGCCCAGCACGCCGCAGATCTTGGCCGGGGTGGTGACGATGTGCCTGCGCTCCAGCGGGCGGCCATCGGTCAGGTCATATTCCAGCGTGGTGATGTCGCCGCAGTCCAGCTCCTGAATGAGGTGCAGGGCGCGGGCAAGGCCCATTTCGGGGGAGTGACGGTCCACGCCCTTCTCGTAGCGGGCGGAGGAGTCGCTGTTCTGGCCCAGAGCGCGGCTGGTCTTGCGGACCGAGTCGCGGGCGAAGGTCGCGCACTCGAAGAGCAGGCTGGTGGTGGCGTCGTCCATGCCGGAGTTTGCGCCGCCCATGATGCCGGCCAGCGCCACCGGCTTCTCGGCGTCGCAGATGACCAGATTGTTGGGGTTCAGGGTGAACTCCTTCTCGTCGAGGGTGGTGATCTTCTCGCCCTCCGCAGCGCGGCGGACGGTGATGCTGCGGCCCGCCACCTTATTCAGGTCGAAGGCGTGCATGGGCTGGCCCATCTCCAGCAGGGTGTGGTTGGTGATGTCCACCACGTTGCTGATGGAGCGCAGGCCGCAGAGGGCCAGATGGCGCTTCATCCAGCGGGGAGACTCGCCCATCCGGATATTGCGGACGTAGTGTGCCATGTAGCGGGGGCAGAGGTCGGGGGCCTCCACCTTCACGCTCACCGGCGCGTCGGCGTCGCAGACGGCCTTGTAGTCCATGGCCGGCATATGCAGGGGCTTGCCGAGGATGGCGGACACCTCGCGGGCGATGCCCAGCACCGACTGGCAATCGGGGCGGTTGGCGGTGATGGAGATGTCGAAGATGTAGTCGTCCAGACCCACCACGGGGGCGATGTCGGTGCCGGGGACGGAGTCCTCGGGCAGGATGAGCAGGCCGTAGACCTCAGAGCCAGGGAACAGGTCGTCGTTCAGGCCCAGCTCCTCGCCGGAGCAGAGCATTCCGTTGGACTCGACGCCCTGCATCTTGCGGGCCTTGATCTTGATGCCGCCGGGCAGGGTGGAGCCGTCCAGCGCGGCGGGCACACAGTCGCCCAGCTTCATGTTCGAAGCGCCGGTGCTGATGCGGATGTCGTGGCCGTAGCTGCCGCAGTCCACGACGCACTTGGTCAGATGGGTGCCCTCCTGAGGCTCCATCTCCACGATCTTACCGACGACCACCTTGCTGATGCCGGCGTCCAGCGGGATCAGCTCCTCGACCTCAAAGCCGCAGGAGAAGAGCTTCTCTTCAAGCTCCTGTGCGGTAACGTCAATATCGACGAGTTCTTTTAACCAACTGAAAGGTACTTTCATTGTTTGCTCTCTCCCCTCTTATTCGTGGAACTGCTTGAGGAACTGCAGGTTGTTCTCAAACATCAGGCCGATGTTGTTGATGCCGTACTTCAGCATGGCGATACGCTCGATGCCGATGCCGAAGGCAAAGCCCGAGTACACGTCCGGGTCGATGTTGCAGTTCTCCAGCACCTTGCGGTTGACGACGCCGCCGCCCAGCACCTCGATCCAGCCGGTGTGCTTGCACAGGGGGCAGCCCTTGCCGTGGCACTCGAAGCAGCTCACGTCCACCTCGACGCTCGGCTCAGTGAAGGGGAAGTAGGAGGGGCGCAGGCGGGTGCGGGTGTCGGCACCGAACAGCTTCTGCACGAAGGTGTTCAGCGCGCCCTGCAGGTCGCCCAGCGTGATGCCCTTATCCACTACCAGACCCTCCATCTGATGGAACATGGGGCTGTGGGTGGCGTCGGAGTCGGAGCGGAAGACGCGGCCCGGGATGAGCACCTTGATGGGCGGCTTCTGGCTGTCCATGGTGCGGATCTGGCCGCCGGAGGTCTGGGTGCGGAGCAGGAACTCGTCGGACAGGTAGAAGGTGTCCTGCATATCGCGGGCGGGGTGGTCCTTCGGGACGTTCAGGCGGGTGAAGTTGTGGTCGTCGTCCTCGATCTCGGGGGCGTCTGCCACCGCAAAGCCCATGCCCGAGAAGACGTCGATGATCTGGTTGGTCACGAGAGTCAACGGGTGCAGACCGCCCACGGCGCGGGTCTTGGCGGGCAGGGTGATGTCCACCGTCTCGGCGGCGTTGCGGGCGGCAAGCTCGGCCTGTTTGACCTGCTCGGCGGCGGCGTCATACTCCGCCTGCACCTTGGTCTTCAGTTCGTTGATGATCTTGCCCATGGCCGGACGCTCCTCGGGGGCGACCGAGCGCAGATTCTTCATCAGGGCGGGGATCTTGCCGTTCTTGCTCAGATATTCCTGCCAGAAAGTTGCCAGCGTCTCCTTGGAAGAGACCTGACCGAGGCTCTCTTCCGCCTGCTTTGCCAGCTCGTCGATCATTGCTTGCATGGATGTTCTCTCCTTCTCATTCGTGTTGTTCAGCGGACAGCAAAAAAGCTCCGTCCCCTGCCGGGGCCTCTCGTAAGGCCCGGCAAAAGGGACGAAGCTTCAAAAATTTACAGCTCCGCGGTACCACCCGGTTTCCGCCCGGCCCACTCGGGAGCCGTGCGGCGCTCAAAACGCCGTAACGGGGCGCACCGTCCGGCCCTACTGCAAGGTTCAGGCCGGCCGCTCGGGAGCGAACTTCAGCCAGCGCCCGCACGGAAGCCCTCTCAGCCGGTGAAGCTTCTCTCTTTGCTGCGGTGCGCCCGCCTACTCTCTCCGTCGCTGCGTTTGGAGTATTCAGGTCGTGGTCATCAAATAACCATGAATTATCTTACCACATTTCGGGCCGGTTTGCAAGCGGCGCAGGCAGATTTCGAGGAATATCCGCGTTTTTCTTGCTTTTCAGCCGTTATTATGGTATGCTGGGTTTAACGCTTTACGGAAAGGAGGGTACACCTGCAATGGGTTGGAATGGCTGCGTTTTCTTCAAAAAAGGAAACCCCTAAGCTTTTCCGGCTCGAAGTGTACCCTTTTATACCTTTCAGCAGAGCGTGGAGCATGATTTATGCGCCCCGCAGCTTTGCTATGGGGCGCTTTTGTTTTGCCCTGATTAAACCTCTCCGTCACGGCTTTGCCGTGCCACCTCCCCTATCGAGGGGAGGCTTTGGCATTCCGGAAAGTTTCGTCTTTATCCGGAAGCCCGCCCTCTTCGCCAGAGGCTCCCCTACTAGGGGAGCTGGCGAGCGTCAGCGAGACTGAGAGGTTGTACGAAGGAAAACCTACAAAGGGTACACATTTCTATCCACAATACATAGAAAGGGTGTTCCCCATGAACTTGAAAAAGCAGCTTGCCTGCATCTATACAAACAACTTTTTCTCCGGCCTGCGCATCACCGACGCCGTGTGGGTAGCGCTGCTGGCCGCGCGGGGCTTCTCGCTGTGGGAGATCGGCGTTGCCGAGAGCGTGTTCCACATGGTCAGCCTCACCTTCGAGGTACCGAGCGGCATGGCGGCCGACCTGCTGGGCCGCAAGAAGACACTCGTGTTCGGCGGGGTCTGCATGGTGCTCTCCAACCTTCTGATGGCCTTTGCGCCCGACCTGTTTTTCATCTGCCTTGCAATGGCGCTGAGCGCACTGGCCAACGCCATGTTCTCCGGCACCACCTCGGCCCTCACTTACGACAGCCTCAAGCAGTGCGGCAAAACGGACGACTACCTCCGGGTCTCCGCCAACTGCTCCCAGCTCTCCATGCTGGCCACGGCTGTGGGGTCCCTCGCCAGCACGCTGGAACGGTTTCTCCGCTTTTCCGGTTTCTACCTGCTGAGCGCCGCCTTTGAAGGCACTGCCGCTGCCGCCACCGTCCTGATGACCGAGCCCATCGTCACCGAAACGCAGGCCCGCCGGGAGAAGCAGACCTTCCGCGACCTGCCCGGCCAGCTGGCGCAGCTGGTGCGGGACAGCATCACCGCTCTTCGCACCACCCCGCTGGCGGCGAAGCTCATCGTCTCCGCCGCTGTCCTCTGCATCCCCAGCTACCTGACCAAGATGTTCGTTCAGCAGCGGCTCGTGGAGCAGGGCTGGCCCACAGCTCTGCTGTTCGTGCCGATGCTGCTGGGCGGGCTTGCCTCCATGCTGGGCGTTGAAGCGGCCCGGCGGCTCCATCCGAAAAGCCTGCGGCGGTTTTACGCCGTCTGCGCCCTGCTCTGCGGCGGGGGCTGTGCGCTGGTGGGTGCCGCCCCGGTGCTGGGCTGCATCTTCGGCTGTATGCTGGTGCAGGGCGTCATCGGCGCCTACCTCCTGCACGAGGACCAGAGGCTCAATGACGTCATCCCCAGCGACCAGCGGGCCACCCTCACCAGCGTGGACAGCATGGTCTACAGCCTGCTCATGATACCCGCCAGCCCCCTCGTGGGCGCGGTGGGCGACGCCTTCGGGCAGGCCGGTGCGGGCCTTGCCGTGCTGGGCGTCCTTGTGGCCCTGAGCGGCACGGCGGCGCTTGGCAGAAAACCGCGCGCCTCTTGATAAAAAACGCACTGCCGGGTTCCTTGACAGCCGCCCGGCAATGCGCTATAATATCCATAGAAAAGGCACTGTGACAAACGGTTTGGCCTCTTTCTAAGGATTTGGCTTTTTGAAAACCGTCACCTTGGCAGAGGTGGCGGTTTTACTTTTTGATCCGAATCGTGAACGTAAGTCCAAAGACATGGAACGTCAAAGTAATCGGCATCTTCTCACCTCCTTTCGGAAGTGAGAGACCAAACCGCCTGCCGTATGTACAGTGCCCCGCCGCTTTCCAGCGGCAGCACCAGTGTATCATAAACGCTGACAGAAAACAAGAAAATCCCCCACAAATGTGGGGGATTTTCTCATGTTCGCAATCTTTTACTTACTTCGCCAGCAGCTCCTCCGCCAGCGCATCCATCTGCGCCTCGGCGGCGGGGTTGGAGGCAGAGCGGAGGGTGACGACGGTGTCACAGACGGTGATGTTCTTCATGCCCTCCAGCTCGGCGCGCATGAGCTTTGCGGCCATGGGCGCCCAAGTGCCGTTCTCCATCAGGGCGATGGTGCGGCTCTGGAAGGCCTTGGTCTTGAGGTGGGCCAGCAGGTTCTCCATCGGCGGGAAGAGGAAGCCGTCGTAGGTGGCGCAGGCCAGCACGGTCTTGCCGCAGCGGAAGGCCTCCGTGACGGCGTAGGAGACATCCACCCGGGTCAGGTCGATCTCCACCACCTTCGCCCCCTTGGCCCGGAGCTTGTCGGCCAGAGTGTGGGCGGCGGCGCGGGTGTGGCCGTGGATGGAGGCGCTGGCCACCAGGATCTTCTCCGGCTCCTCGGCCCTGTAGCTGGACCACATATCATAGTAGTTCAGGTATTTGCTGAGGTCGCCGGTGAGGACAGGGCCGTGCAGCGGGCAGATGGTGGCGATGTCCAGCGCAGCGGCCTTTTTCAGCAGGGCCTGCACCTGCGGGCCGTACTTGCCCACGATGTTCAGGTAGTAGCGGCGGGCCTCGCTGGCCCAGTCGGCCTTCTCGTCGAACTTTGCCACAGCGCCGAAGCGGCCGAAGCCGTCGGCGGAGAAGAGGACTTTCTCGGTGGACTCATAGCTCACCATGACCTCGGGCCAGTGGACCATCGGCGCAAAGACGAAGGTGAGGGTGTGTGCACCCAGCGAGAGGCTCTCGCCGTCCTTCACGACGACGCGGCGCTCCTTGGCGATGGCCTCCGGGCCGAAGAACTGCTCCATATACTGGAAGGTCTTGGCGTTGCCCACCACCTGCATCTCGGGGTAGAGGGCGGCGAGGCGGGCCACATTTGCACCGTGGTCCGGCTCCATGTGGTGGACGACGAGGTAGGCAGGCTTCTCCCCTGCCAGCGCCTCGGTGACGTTTGCCATCCACTCGTCGGTGGCACGCGCGTCCACCGTGTCGAGGATGGCGGTCTTCTCGTCCCGGATGATATAGGAGTTGTAGCTGACGCCGGTGGGCACCGGGTACTGGCTCTCGAACAGGTCAATGGTGGTATCGTCCACACCCACGCCAAGGATGGCGCTGCTGATATTCTTTACGCTCATAAGCACATTTCCTCTCTGCTGTTTTGTGTATGACATACCGCAGTCGGCAGTATTTTTCAAGAATCGTTCTTAGTATAGCACAGCCTGCCCCCTTCGTCAACTATTTATCAGGCCGGGCAGCAGGCCGAGGCTCTACTCCTGTGGAATATAAGACCAAGTTCCAATATAATAACGTATCTATGTTATATATCTGAACTTGGTCAGTTTGGCCAACTTGCCTTTGCTGGCCAAGTTCCAACTTGGTCACCTCCGTCGAAGTTGGTCTCCTTGGCCAAGTTCGATTTTCGGCGATGCACCGCCATTAATTTCCAACTTGGTCAGATACCCCGCCTGTCTCGGAGAGCGCACTTGGCAGCTCGTTCATGTCGTCGATCTCGAGGAGGGCGCTGGCGCTGGCCTCGTCGAGGCTCTGGACGCTGCGCAGCTTCCGGCTGATGGCGCGGCTGCGGACGCCGATGAGCTTGTCCAGCTCCTCGTCGGTCTGGCGCAGGCGCTGCTGCATCTTGGTGAGGCCCTGCCCGAACTTGTCGAACTCGGTCTTCACCGCGCCCAGCAGCTGCCACACCTCGCCCGAGCGCTTCTGGATGGCGAGGGTCTTGAAGCCCATCTGTAAGCTGTTCAGCAGGGCCGCCATGGTGCTGGGGCCTGCCACGTTGACCTGATAATCCCGCTGCAAGACCTCCAGCAGCCCGGCGTTCACCACCTCGGCATACAGGCCCTCAAAGGGCAGGAACAGGATGCCGAAGGCCGTGGTATAGGGCGGCTCGACGTACTTTTCCCGGATGTCCTTTGCCTCGCTGCGGATAACCATTTCCAGCGCGTGGCGGGCGTTCTCCACGGCCTGTGCGTCGCCGGAGGCGTAGGCGTCCTGCAGGTGGCCGTAGGTGTCGCCGGGGAACTTGGAGTCGATGGGGAGCCAGACGCTGCCGCCGTCCGCGCCCGGCATCTTGATGGCATACTCCACCCGCTGGGTGCTGCCCGGGATGGTGGCGACATTGGTGTCGTACTGCTCGGGGGCCAGAATTTCTTCGAGGATGGCCCCCAGCTGGATCTCGCCGAGGATGCCGCGGGTCTTGACCCCCGAGAGCACCTGCTTCAGGCCGCCCACATCGGCGGCAAGGGACTGCATCTCGCCCAGACCCTTGTACACCTGCTCGAGCTGCTGGTTGACGGCCTTGAAGCTCTCGGTGACCCGCTTCTGCAGGGCGTCCTGAAGCTGCTCGTCCACCGTGTGGCGGATCTCATCCAGCTTGCGGGCGTTCTCGGCCTGAAGCGTCGCCATGCTCTGGGTGACGGCCTGACGCAGCTGCTCCATCTGCTGGGTGTTGGCCTGCTCGAGGCTGCGCAGCCGCTGCTCAAGGATGCGCTGCTGGCTGTCCTGCCCCTGCCCCAGCGTGGTGCTCATCCCCTGCACGGCAGTCTGGAGCGTCTCGCTGACGCTGCGGATGGCGGCGTAGTTCTGCTGGGCCACGGCGTCCTGCCGGGCGCTGAAGTCCTTGGCCTGTGCGGCAAGCTGCTGTTCCAGCCAGCTCTTCAGGGCCTCGTCGTCCTTCGGCTCCTTCAGCAGGCGGCTGGTGCGCGCCAGCAGCACCGCCATCATCAGGCAGATGGCGACGAGCAGCAGGGTGTACACGAACGCAAGATATTCCATTTACTTTACTTCCTCAAATCTCAAAACTTCTTTGGTGGTGACCCTTTCCTCCCCGGCAAGGCCCACGCCGTCGGCCTCCATCTCCCCGCTCTGGTTGTCGTAGGGGTCGCTGCGGAAGCCCGTCATCGGCGGGTCGAAGGGGGCCTCGAAGGCGCTGTTGGCCACCATCCGGCCTGTGTCCAGACTGCCGAAATAGTGGCGGCGGAGCATCTCATCGCCCCGGCGTGCCATGGAGGCACCATAGGAGCAGTCGGCGTACATCCAGCCCTTGGGCGCGATGTAGAACCGTGCCCAGTCGTGGCAGCCTGCATCCCCCGGGGCCACCGCAAGGCCGCTCTCCCAGCGGGCCGGGATGCCCGCAATGCGGCAGAGGGTGATGAAGGTGAGGGCCATGATGCCGCAGTCGCCCCGGCGGCTGCGGGCGCAGTTCTCGGCGATGGACTCATGGACGAAATAGGAGGGCTGGAAGTGATACCGGACGTTCAGGGTGACGTAATCGTAGATGCGCTTCGCCTTCTCCGCCGGGCTGGTGACGCCCTCGGTGAGCTGGGCCGCCAGCGCCCGCAGATAGGGCGTAAAGACGATGTGGGGCGCTTCCTCGCCGGTGTAGAAGTCCGGCTGCTCCGGGTCGGGCGTGAAGGAGAGCGGGTCGGCGTAGACCGCCGTTTCGCGGTAGCTGTACTCTGCGCCGAAGGTGCGGTTCTCGGCAAGGTCGGCCTCCCAGTACACGGTGCGCTGGGGCGCGTCCTCGGCGGCGATATGGCCGGGCGTCTCGGTGAAGGCGTCCAGCGTGATATGGCTCTGGGACGGGCAGGCGGCAGGCAGGGCCAGCCACGCCCGGACATGGACGGTGTCTCGGCCCTCGGCTCTCGCCTTTTCCAGCGCGGCGGCGAATGCCTCGTCCGACATCCGGATGCTGGTGCGGAGGGTGATGTCGGCGCTGGCGCTCCCCTCCTGCATCATCTTTTCGCAGAGGCGGTGACGCTCCTCGTTCTTATTGTTGGGGGCGTCCGGGGTCTTTTTCCGGGCGGCGAGGTCGGCGTGGGTGGCCAGCAGGGTCTCGGCAAACCGCTCCTGATACCGCTTTTCTCCCTCCACGAACCGCCAGTCCATCCGGCCCTCCCAGTCGAGGGCGCGGAACTCCTCCGCCGTGAACCCCTTCACCCGCTCCTGCATCCGGGCGATGGCCTCGGCCTCCGTCCAGCAGTATTCCCCGGGCAAACGGCGCATGATCTCCTTCTGGACGGTCAGCGCCTCCCGCAGGGCGTCCACGCCGTGGGGCGTGGGGTTCTCGGGCGGGACGTATCCCTCCGGCACAGCGCTGCCGTTGGTGGCGGGGCTGTTCTGGGTCTTGGTCCAGTCCTCGGCCAACAGCCGGTCGATGCGGGCGATGGCCTCCTTGTAGTATCCGGCTGCCTTCAGCCGGGCGATGTCGTCGGGCAGGCCCACGTTCAGGCTGCGGATGCATTCATTCAAATCGTACATATCCTTTCCCTCTTTTCTTTATTCTTCCGAAACGCTCTTCCAGAATGCGGCGGCGTCGGCTACCCAGCCCTCCGCGTCGGTGCCCACGCCGATGCCGATGCCGTGCACGGCGTCGTCGTAGACCTGCACCCGGTTGGGCACGCCGTTGTCCCGCAGGGCCTTGGTAAGGGCCGGCCCCTGCAGCGGGTAGACGAAGGCCATGAGCATCTTGTCGTTCCGGCCATACCACAGGAAGGTGGGCGGGTAGTCCGGCGTCACCAGCTTCGAGACCGTGTAGGAGTAGTAGCGCCTTTCCAGCCGGTCGGTGTCCATCAGGAGATGGTAGGCGGGCTTTGCCTCCAGAAAGTTGTTGATGGGGTAGGCCAGCAGCAGTGCGCCGGGCTTCGGGACGCCGTAGCGGCCCCAGCCTTTTTCCTCATTGCCGAAGACGCCCGCGATCTGCCCGCCGGAGGAGTAGCCCAGCAGGGCGTAATCCTCGGTGGAGACGCCGAAGGTGTCTGCGTTCGCCAGCACGAGGCGGATGGCCCGGGCAAGGTCTTCCATCGGGGCGTCGTCCCCGGCCTCGAGGCCGATGCGGTAGCGCAGGGAGAAGACGGCGTACCCCTGCTGGTGCAGCTCCCACGCCGTGGACACGCCGCCCCGCAGCTCGCCGCTGTAGTAGAGCGAGTTGCCCGACAGCACGATGGCGAACTTCGCCCCCGGCTGCTCTGCCGGGAAGTAATACAGCTCCGCGTGGGCGCGGGAGGGCATGGCGGCGATCTCCTCCTCCGAATAGAGCGGGTACGTCACCTGCACCCCGTCGTGGTACACCTGCGCCAGATAGTTCAGCCCCGCCGCGCAGGCCTCCGCCGATGTGTCGTCCACCACCTCGGCCAGCGTCTCATCGTCCCGGCTGGTGGAGAGCTTTTCGTAGTCCCGCTCCCATACATAGGTATAGGTGTAGAGGCCGCTGGCCCGGATGTCGGGGTCGTCGCGGATCTCTTTCATGGTGGTCTGGGGCGTGATGCTGGCCGCAGAGGCCGGGAGAGCGAGGAGGCCGAGCATCAGCGCAGAAGCAGTGAGTCGTTTCCAATCCATCTTCTTGTCTCCTTTTTTCGGAGCAGCCGAATTGCATTTTGCGGCAAAGAGGTCTATAATAGTTCCTGCCCCGAACGGGTATTTTCTCTATTGTATCACAACCGTGATGATTGTCAAAACGATTTCTGCCCGGGAGGGGCTTTTTTCCATGCTGACCAATTACCACACCCACACCACCCGCTGCGGCCACGCCGAGGGCACCGAGGAGGAGTACATCCTCACGGCCCTGCGCTGCGGCTACAAGGTGCTGGGCTTTTCCGACCACACCCCGTGGGCCTACGCCACGCCCGGCTTCGTCAGCCATATCCGGATGCTGCCCGCCCAGCTGGACGACTATGTCCTGACGCTGCGAAGCCTGCGGGAGAAGTACGCCGACCGGCTCCATCTCCACATCGGCCTCGAGGCCGAGTATTTCCCGGCCTATCTGGGCTGGCTGAAGGAGGAGACCGAGCGGCTGGGCATCGAGTACCTCATCCTCGGCTGTCACTACGACACCACCGACGAGCAGGACGCCAAGGCCCGGCGCTTCGGCGGCAGCGCCTCCCCGGCCCACGGCAGACGGTACGCCGAGCAGGTGGAACGGGCGCTGGAAACGGGGCTGTACCGGTATCTGGCCCACCCCGACCTCTTTTTGAACCGGATGACGGCCTTCGACGCCGAGGCCGAGAAGGCCTGCCGGGAGGTCTGTGCCGCAGCGGCGCGGCTGGACATCCCCCTCGAGTACAACATGGCGGGCCTGACGCTCCAGCGCCGCCCCGACGGCTCGCTGGGCTACACCCGGGACGAGTTCTGGCGCATCGCGGCGGAGTATCCGGTCAGGGCCATCGTGGGCTGCGACGCCCACGCCCCCTCGGAGCTGGACGTCGTCCCTCTCATCGAGGAGAAGAGGGCCTTTCTGCAGGGGCTTGGCATCCCGGTGCTGGACACCCTGCCGGGGCTGGAGTGAGAAGTCATTGCACAGACGGGCCGCATCTGCTATACTGGGATAAATTGGGATAAGAGGAATGGTGCAGGGCGCATTGGGGCGCTCTGCCGGGGAAACGTATCATGAGCAATATCACTGTCCGGCCGATGACGCCGGAGGACTGGGCCGCTGTGTCCGAGATCTATTTAGAGGGCATCGCCACCGAGCACGCCACCTTCCAGACCACCTGCCCGCCCTACACGGCGTGGGACGCCTTCCACATCAAGGAATGCCGCCTCGTCATTCTGGACGGCGGCGAGCTGGCGGGCTGGGCCGCGCTGCGCCGCATCGACCCCCGCTGGTGCTACCGGGGCGTGGCCGAGGTGAGCATCTACGTCGGCGAGAAGTTCCGGGGCCGGGGCCTCGGCTCCCGGCTGCTGACGGCCCTCTGCGAGGCGTCGGAGCAGGAGGGCTACTGGACGCTCCACTCCACAGTCTTGCAGGACAACACCGCCAGCCTCGGCCTCCACACCAAGTGCGGGTTCCGGGTCGTGGGGCGGCGGGAGCGGATCGCCCGGGACTGTCATGGCCGCTGGCTGGACACCTACCTGATGGAGCGCCGCGCCAGAGCCGATGAGCCTGCGGGGTATAAGAAATTATAAGAAAAGAGCTGCTGTATATGACGTACAGCAGCTCTTTTTCGTATGGAACAAGCCCTTTACCACTCATTCTCCCCTGCGTCGGCATCGGCCACGCGGGTACGCTGGAACATACTCTCCAGCACGGCGCAGTATTTGTCGGCCAGACAGACGATGATGGCCTCCCGGCAGGTGGGCACATGGCGGAAGGTCAGGGGCCACATATGGCTCGAGATGATGTTCTGCTCCTTCTTGGTGATGGCGAAGCAGCGCTCTGCGTTGACGCAGGCAGAGCCGGGGTGAGCGAAGCCATGCATCTCGAACAGACGGCGCAGGCCGTGGAAGGAGCTGCGCTTGTGCCAGTCGTAGAGGTAGAAGTCGTGGAGGAAGGCCCCCACGGCCAGCGATGTCTCGTCCGCACCCAGATGGAAGCGGCGGTTGAGCCAGAAGCTCACCAGCACCACATTCTTGCAGTGCTGGTAGGTGGTCACATCGCCGTGCTGGATAAACTCCCGCATCCGCTGCACCTCGGGGTGCTGGTCGTATCGCATCAGGATGGCGGCAAGGCGCTGGCGCTCCAGATCAGAAAGCTGCATTGAAAAGTTTCCTTTCTTTCCATCATAAAAAGGCTCTCCCCTTGGGAGAGCTGGCGCGAAGCGCCTGAGAGGGCAAGGGCGCTGACGGAGAAGCACAGACACAGCGATAGCTTCGCTCTGACAAAGAGACAGCTTATCGCTGCACGGCGGCTCTCGGGCAACAGGCTTGCCCTCTCCGTCACCTACGGTGACACCTCTCCCAAAGGGAGAGGCTTACGAGCGAAGCTGCACCGGGTTCGAATTTCCGAAGTTCTCGGCCTCGGTGGGGTTCGAGCGCCGGAGGTTCAGGTCCACGAGGTACTGCTTGCCGTCGCCCAGCTCTTCGAGCTGCGCCAGCTTGGCTTTGGCGGAGGCCTCGTCCGGATACCACTGGATGAGGAAGAAATTCTCCGCCTCCACACCATAATAGAGCCACTGGCCGTCGGCGCGGAGCAGGTCGTCCAGATGGTCCACCTCGTCGCCGTCGGTCAGGCCGAGGCCCTCTTCGGCGTAGATATTTTCCGGCTCCACCTGCAGCACTTCGATGACCTGAATGGCGCTCTGGAGGTACTCGTCCTGCGAGATGCTCTTGTCGGACAGCTCCCAGCCCGTCAGGAATGCCTGCATCAGCAGGTCTTTGACCGAGATCTTCTTTTCCATGTACGTTTCCTTCTTCCTCGTTTGTTTCCGCTGACCAGTATACCCTTAAATCTTGGGCAGGTCAACCATAAAATTATGAATTTTTTGTAGGAATGTCCAATTCACCGCAGGTCGAACCCGAACGTCCGCCCCAGCCACTCGAGGCAGAGCGTCACCCAGCGGGCGCGGTGCCGGTCGGCGGCGTCCACCTCGGCGGTGCTGATGCTGGTGCCGTGGACCCCCTGCTCAAAGAGATGCGCCTCGCAGGCCACGCCCGCCCGCCGCAGGGCCGAGAGCAGCAGCAGCGTGTTCTCCACCGGGACGGTCCTGTCCTCCATCGTATGCCAGACGAAGACCGGCGGTGTGTCGGGCGTGATCTTGTCCTCCAGACCGAAGGCCCTCTGTGCGGCGGCGTCCTCACTGCCCGCCAGCTGGACGAAGCTGCCCCGGTGGGCGTACTCCCCTGCCGTGATGACCGGGTAGCCCAGAATGACCGCGTCGGGCCGCTGCTGCGCCGTCTCGCCCGGGATGTCCAGCACCGCGCCGGACAGGGCCAGATGTCCGCCCGCCGAGAAGCCGCAGACCGCTATTTTATCCGGCAGGATATGCCATTCCTCCGCGTGCTGCCGCAGCAGCCCCAGCGCCTCGCTGAGCTGGCGGAGAGGCCGGTAGTCCCGCGCCCCTTCCCCCACGCTGTAGGTCAGCACGGCGGTGTGATAGCCCGCCGCCGCGAACTGCAGGGCCACCGGGTCGCCCTCCCGGGGGCTGACGTGGCTGTATCCTCCGCCGGGCACCACCAGCACCAGAGGCCGCTGCTTCACCGTGGGCATGGCGTCCAGCGACGCCCGCAGGCAGACGGTCAGCGTCCCGCCGCCCTCAAGCTCCAGCTGTATCTGCTGCATCGTTCCGTTTTCCTCCTCTTTTATACAGATCACTCCGGCCCATTATACGGCTTCGGCAGGGCAAAGTAAAGCCAAACGCCGCCCCGCCGGGAAAGTTTTTTGAACTTTTTATGAAAGCCCTTGATTTTTATCTCCCGCCGGTGTATATTAGCACTCGAAAGTTATGAGTGCTAAGTCCACGTGAGCAGTCAACCGCTCCGGGTGCTGGCATTGAATCTGATAAAAAGAGGTTTTGTATTATGGCGAAAAAAGAATTTCAGGCCGAAAGCAAAAAGCTGATGGACATGATGATCAACTCCATCTACACCAACAAGGAGATCTTCCTGCGGGAGCTGATCTCCAACGCTTCGGACGCCATCGACAAGCTGTATTATAAGAGCCTGACCGACCCCTCCGTCGGCATGAACAAAGGCGATTTCCGCATCCTGCTCACCCGCGACAAGGACAGCCGCACCCTTACCGTCTCCGATAACGGCATCGGCATGACGAAGGAGGAGCTGGAGCAGAACCTCGGCACCATCGCCCACTCCGGCTCCCTCGACTTCAAGAAGGACAACAAGGACGAGAACATCGACATCATCGGCCAGTTCGGCGTCGGCTTCTACTCCGCCTTCATGGTGGCCGACAAGGTGACGGTCATCTCCAAGGCCTACGGCTCCGACGAGGCATGGCAGTGGGAGTCCAGCGGTGCGGACGGCTATGAGCTGGAGCCTGCCCAGAAGGAGACGGCGGGCACCGACATCATCCTCCACATCAAGCCCGACACCGAGACCGACCACTACGACAACTTCCTCGACGAGTATGGCATCGTGGCCATCGTCAAGAAGTACAGCGACTATGTCCGCTACCCCATCCAGATGGAGCGGGAGAAGAGCCGTCAGAAGCCCGAACCCGACCCCAAGCCCGAGGACTACAAGCCCGAGTGGGAGACTTACACCGAGCTGGAGACCCTGAACAGCATGGTGCCCATCTGGAAGAAGCAGAAGAGTGAAGTCACCGACGAGGAGTACGCCAGCTTCTATAAGGATAAGTTCAACGACTACGCCGACCCCGCCCGGGTCATCGTCAGCCGCACCGAGGGCACCGCGAACTACAACGCTCTGCTCTTCGTGCCCAGCCACCGCCCCTACGACTTCTACACCAAGGACTACGAGAAGGGTCTGGCCCTCTACGCCTCCGGCGTCCTCATCATGGAGAAGTGCGGCGACCTGCTGCCCGACTACTTCAGCTTCGTCAAGGGCATCGTGGACAGTCAGGACCTGAGCCTGAACATCAGCCGCGAGATGCTGCAGAAGGACAGCCAGCTCAAGCTCATCCACAACGCGCTGGAAAAGAAGATCAAGAACGAGCTGCACGCCATGCTGGCCAACGACCGCGAAAAATACGAGAGCTTCTGGAAGGAGTTTGGCCGTCAGCTGAAGTTCGGCGCTTACTCCGACTACGGGATGCACGCCGAGCTTCTGCGCGACCTGCTGCTGTTCTGGTCTGCCAAGGAGCAGAAGATGGTCACGCTGCAGGAGTACGTCGAGAAGATGCCCGCCGAGCAGAAGTACATCTACTTTGCCGCAGGCGACTCCACCGACCGTCTGGCCAAGCTGCCCGCCGCCGAGCTGGTCATGGACAAGGGCTATGATGTCCTGCTGCTGACCGAGGATGTGGACGAGTTCTGCCTGCAGATCATGCGCACCTATCCCCGCAAGGATGCCGAGGGCAAGGACGGCACCGTGGAGTTCAAGAATGTCAACAGCGGCGACCTCGGCCTCGAGACCGAGGACGAGAAGAAGGCCGCCGAGGAGGCCAACACCGCCAACAAGGCCCTGTTCGACGCCATGAAGGACGCTCTGGACGGCAAGGTCAAGGAGGTCAAGGTCTCCACCCGCCTGAAGGATCACCCCGTCTGCCTGTCTGCCGACGGCCCGCTGTCCATCGAGATGGAGAAGGTCCTCTCCAAGCAGCCCGGCAGCGAGGGCGTCAAGAGCGACAAAGTTCTGGAGCTGAACGTCAACCACCCCGTCTTCGCTGTGCTGAAAGCCGCACAGGAGGCCGGCGATACCGACAAGCTCAAGAAGTACAGCGCCCTGCTCTACGCACAGGCACAGCTCATCGAGGGCCTGCCCGTGGATGACCCCGCCGCCTATGCCGAGGCCGTGTGCAGCCTGATGCAGTAATGCGTTTCCGGCCGGAGGGCTTTGCTCCCTTGCTCTCCGCCCGACATCATACTCTCTTCCCTTAATATCCTTTCACCAAAGTGCCGCGTTCCGCCCTGCCGACGGAACGCGGCCTTTATTTTTTCTCCATATCGTCCCTCCGCCTCCGTCGGGGCGCAGCGGGCAGAGGTTTTTGTGCAGTTACACAATGCTTTTTCGGTTTCGAAAAAACTTTTGTCTCAGTTGCATTTTATCCCGGAGCTTCGCTCCGCTCCCCCGTCGGGCAGCCCCAGCAGGGCTTTTTTGCAACTTTTCATTCAGATGCAACAATAAGACATGGTTTTTTGGGGGCAAATCCTTTACTATAGGGATAGAAGCGGGTGGTTCCCGCACCACCCGGAAGTAAAACGTATCTGTCTGTCAGGAGGAAGATTCCATGATGAAGTCCATTCCCGTATGGAAGCAGGAGCTGTCCGGCGGCACCCACGCCGCGCGCCTCGCCTCCCTGTATTGCTGCGCACCCGCCGAGACGGCCTCCGAGGCCGCCCGCTACGCCGCCGTGCTGGACGGTCTGGAAAAGACCTTCGGCCCCCACGCCGAGGCCGGTCTTTACAGCGCCCCCGGCCGCACCGAGATCGGCGGCAACCACACCGACCACCAGCATGGCCGTGTGCTGGCCGGCAGCGTGAACATCGACATGATCGCTGCCGCCGCCCCCAACGACAAGGGCCAGCTCCGGGTCCAGAGCGAGGGCTACGACCTGTGCATCATCGACCTCGACGACCTCGAGGCCCGCAAGGAGGAAGAGAACACCACCGCCTCCCTGCTGCGCGGCGAGTGCGCCGCCTTCACCCAGCGGGGCGCAGCGCTCACCGGTCTGGATGTCTACATCTCCTCCAACGTGCCCAAGGGCAGCGGCGTCTCCTCTTCTGCCGCTTTCGAGGTCCTCATCGGCGTCATCCTGAACGACTGCTTCATGGCCGAGAAGGTCTCCCCCATCGTCATCGCCCAGATCGGCCAGTGGGCCGAGAACGTCTACTTCGGCAAGCCCTGCGGCCTGATGGACCAGATGGCCTCCAGCGTGGGCAATATCATCACCATCGACTTCGCCAGCCCCGCCAAGCCGGTCGTCGAGCCGGTGGCCGTAGACTTCTCTAAGGCGGGCCTTGCTCTCTGCATCCTCGACTCCGGCGCAGACCACGCCGACCTGACCGATGAGTACGCCGCCATCCCCGCCGAGTGCCGCGCCGTGGCCGCTGTCTGCGGCGGCGAGGTGCTGCGGGATGTACCCTTCGAGACCTTCCTCGCAAAGCTGCCCGAATGCCGCAGACAGTGCGGCGACCGGGCCGTCCTCCGCGCCTTCCATATCTACGCCGACAACGACCGGGTGGCAAAGCAGGTGGCTGCTCTCCGCGACGACGACTTCGACACCTTCCTCCGCCTCGTGAACGAGTCGGGCCGCAGCAGCTGGGAGTACCTGCAGAACGTCATCCCCGCAGGCTACAAGGAGCATCAGGAGGTGGGCGTCACCATCGCCGCCGCAAAGCATCTGCTGGGCGGCAAGGGTGCAGTCCGCGTCCACGGCGGCGGCTTTGCCGGTACGGTGCAGGCCTTTGTGCCCGTCGAGATGCTGGCCGAGTTCAAGGCCGGCATGGAAGCCATCCTCGGCGAGGGCCGCTGCCACGTCCTCTCCATCCGCCCGGAGGGAGGTGCTGTCCTGTGATCTCCACCGCCATCCAGCAGCTCGTCAACTATGGTCTGGACACCGGGCTTATCCTGCCCGACGACGAGATCTACATCCGCAACCAGCTCCTCATGACCATGCAGCTCGACAGCTTCACCGAGCCGGAGGGTGAGGTCTGCTACGCCGACCTCGAGAGCATCCTGAAGGCACTGGTGGACGATGCCGTGGCCCGGGGCGTCTGCGACGACAGCCCCACGGCCCGCGACCTCTTCGATACCAAGCTCATGGGCGTGCTGACTCCCCGCCCCAGCATCGTGCGGGCCAACTTTGAGGAGCGGTATGAGACGGACGGCCCGCAGGCCGCCACCGACTGGTTCTACCAGTTCAGTCAGGACACCGACTACATCCGCCGCTACCGCATCAAGCGGGACCTCAAGTGGGTCACCAAGACCCCTTACGGCGACCTTGACATCACCATCAACCTCTCGAAGCCCGAAAAGGACCCCAAGGCCATCGCGGCGGCAAAGCTCGCCCCCCAGAGCGCCTACCCCAAGTGCCAGCTCTGCGTGGAGAACGAGGGCTATGCCGGCCGGCTGAACCATCCCGCCCGCGAGAACCACCGCATCATCCCGCTGACCATCAACGACAGCGCGTGGAATTTCCAGTACAGCCCCTACGTCTACTACAACGAGCACTGCATCGTCTTCAACAGCCAGCACACCCCCATGAAGATCGAGCGTGCCACCTTCCGCAAGCTGCTGGACTTCGTGGCCCTCTTCCCCCACTACTTCGTGGGCAGCAATGCCGACCTGCCCATCGTGGGCGGCAGCATCCTGAGCCATGACCATTTTCAGGGCGGCCACTACGAGTTCGCCATGGCCAAAGCCCCCATCGAGAAGGCATGGGTCTTCCCCGGCTTTGAGGACGTGGAGGCCGGCATCGTCCACTGGCCCATGAGCTGCATCCGGCTGACCTGCGCCGATGACGAGCGCCTCGTGGAGCTGGCCGACAAGATCCTGACCGCATGGCGGGGCTACACCGACGAGAGCTGCTTTGTCTACGCCGAGACCGACGGCGAGCCGCACAACACCATCACCCCCATCGCCCGGATGCGGGATGGCCGGTTCCAGCTCGATCTGGTGCTGCGCAACAACATCACCACGCCGGAGCATCCGCTGGGCGTCTATCACCCCCACGCAAAGCTCCACCATATCAAAAAAGAAAACATCGGCCTCATCGAGGTCATGGGTCTCGCCGTCCTGCCCAGCCGCCTGAAGGCAGAGATGGCTGATGTGGAGACCGCTCTCGCGGCCCACACTCCTGCCGCCGAGTACGGCGAGAGCATCCAGAAGCACGCCGAGTGGGCGATGGACATCCTCGCCCGTCACCCGGAGCTGAACGCCGAGAACGTCCACAGCATCGTACAGGACGAGGTCGGCCACGTCTTCGAGCAGGTGCTCGAGGACGCCGGCGTCTACAAGATGGACGTCGCAGGCCGCGCAGGCTTCGAGCGGTTCCTTTCTACGATTTGATCCAGCAAAAAAGGCTGTTGCTTTTGCCGCAACAGCCTTTTTCTTTATAACTTCTTACTGCTTGCCTAATTGCCAGAACGCCACGGCGCTGGCGGCGGCGACGTTCAGCGAATCGACGCCGTGGGACATGGGGATCTTCACGGTATAGTCGCAGGACGCGATGGTGCTGGCGGCCAGACCGTCGCCCTCAGTGCCCAGCACGATGGCAAGCTTCGGCTCTCTGGCCAGCTGCTCGTCGTCGATGCTCACCGAGCGGTCGCTGAGGGCCATCGCCGCCGTCTTAAAGCCAAGGGCGTGGAGGACGTCCATCCCCTTCTCCGGCCAGTCTGCCGGGCTGTCGCCCAGCTGCCCCCAAGGCACCTGAAACACCGTGCCCATGCTGACCCGGACAGCGCGGCGGCAGAGCGGGTCGCAGCAGGAGGGATTGATGAGGACGGCGTCCATGTTCAGCGCCGCCGCCGAGCGGAAGATCGCCCCCACATTGGTGGAGTCCACGATGCCCTCCAGCACCGCCACCCGGCGGGCGTCCCGGCACAGCTCTTCCACCGGGCGGGGCGCGGGACGGCGGAATGCGCAGAGCACGCCCCGGGTCAGCTCAAAGCCGGTCAGCGCCGCCAGCAGCTCCCGGTCGGCGGTGTACACCGGCGCATCGCCGCAGCGGCTCAGGATGCCCGCCGCCGGGCCGGTGATCTGTCGGCGCTCCATCAGCAGGGACACCGGCTCATAGCCTGCGTCCAGCGCCCGGTCGATGACCTTCGGGCTTTCGGCGATGAAGATGCCTTTCTCCGGTTCGAGGCGATTGCGCAGCTGGTTCTGGGTCAGCCGGGCATAGGGGTCCAGCTCCGGCGCGTGGAAATCCGTGATCTCGATGATATTGGGCATACAGACAGCCCCTCCTTCTCCTGCAAATGCTGTTTTCTGTGTATTATACCATGAACGCAGTGAAATGGTATAATTGCGCATCCAAAGCCGGTTGCCACGCAGCTCCGCAGGAGCAAGCGGCGAGGCGCTGCGCATAAAACTATAATATCGCGTTAGCGATATTATACCACAGTCTGCGCCGCATTGCAAAGCATCGTGCATCCTGCGATACCCGCCCGGAATCGTCATTATTGATAAAAAATATCCCACAGTTTTTGACAAAACGCCAATTTTGCGTTATAGTATGGCATGGAGTTATTCTGGATATAAGGAGGAAGCTTTTATGCCGTCTTTCAAACCTCACGGACAGATGTCCGAAGCCTTCATCACCGCCCTTTTCCTCTCCGTCTCGGGCGGTCTGCAGGACGTTTATACTTATCTCTTCCGCGGCAAGGTCTTTGCCAACGCCCAGACCGGCAACATCGTGCTGATGTCGGTCCATGCCTTTGCGGGCGAGTGGGGCGAAGCCCTGCGGTATCTGGTCCCCCTGTGCGCCTTTGCGCTGGGCATCTTCGCCGCCGAGTTCATCCGCCTCAAGCTGAGGGAGATGCAGTGGCTCCACTGGCGTCAGCTGGTGGTGCTGTTCGAGATCCTGCTGCTCTTCGTCGTGGGCTTTCTGCCGCAGGAGCTGAACCTGCTGGCCAATTCCATCGTCTCCTTCTCCTGCGCGATGCAGGTGCAGGCCTTCCGCAAGGTGAACGGCTACGCCTTCGCCAGCACCATGTGCATCGGCAACCTGCGCAGCGGCATGGACTCTCTCTGTGCATGGCTGGTGGGTGGCAACGCCAAGGCCTTCGGCAAGGCGGTGCACTACTTCGCCATCATCTTCCTGTTCGCGCTGGGTGCAGGCATCGGCAGCGTGGCCCTGCTCCCCATGGCAGGCCGGGCCATCTGGCTGTCCTGCCTGCTGCTGGGCGTGAGCTTCTGCCTCATGTTCCTCAAGGAGGACATCGAGGAGCTGGAGCAGCTGGAACAGATGGAAGTCCACAAAAAATAATTGCGCCGGGGCCCCTCGTATGCTATACTATAAAGTGTTTGTGTGACTCTCCGGCCTGCCGCACCACCGGGGTGCCGGAGTTGAAGTTGTAAAAACAGGAAGAGGAGCATTCCATGAAAATAGGCTTTGACAACGCGAAATATCTTCAGATGCAGTCCCAGCACATCCGGGAGCGCATCGCACAGTTCGACAACAAGCTCTACCTCGAGTTTGGCGGCAAGCTGTTCGACGACTACCACGCCTCCCGCGTGCTGCCGGGCTTTGAGCCGGACTCCAAGCTGCAGATGCTGCTGCAGCTCAAGGAGCAGGCCGAGATTGTCATCGTCATCAGCGCACAGGACATCATCAGCAGCAAGGTGCGCGGCGACTACGGCATCACCTACGACCTCGACGTCCTCCGCCTCATCGACGCTTTTCAGGGCATGGGCCTCTTCGTGGGCAGCGTCTGCGTGACCATGTACACCGCCGCCCCCGAAGTCGAAGCCTTTGAGCACAAGCTGAACAGCGTGGGCGTGCGCACCTTCCGCCACTACAAGATCCCGGGCTACCCCAACGATGTGGCCCGCATCGTCAGCGACGAGGGCTACGGCAAGAACGACTACATCGAGACCCAGCGTCCCCTCGTCGTCATCACGGCCCCCGGTCCCGGCAGCGGCAAGATGGCCACCTGCCTGTCCCAGCTCTACCATGAGCACAAGCGGGGCATCAAGGCGGGCTACGCCAAGTTCGAGACCTTCCCCATCTGGAACCTGCCCCTCAAGCACCCGGTCAACCTCGCCTATGAGGCCGCCACCGCCGACCTGAACGACGTGAAC